>FWPV01000964.1_pt1 | contig 47772 bp, 28 predicted proteins | sample 2228371 | NCBI WGS metagenome assembly FWPV01 (sample SAMEA103939776, study PRJEB20133) | metagenome | reverse complement strand
CGCCTGGCAGGAGAGCGTCGCGAGGCGACGCACCACCAGCCGTCTGCCGACCCACCGTTCACCGTCCCGCAGGGACGGTCTCCACCCAGGCGGGTACTTCAGTGCCCGCCCCCTCACGGCTGGCGCGTAATGCGGAAGTCGTCTATCCAGTAGCGCTGTCCCAGCTTGCCGTTGTCATTCGTGCGCAGATAGAGGGTCTTCAAGAGCTGGACATCCGGGAACACCTCGCGAATGGCACGGACATCCAGCATCACCTTGTGCCACTGATCGTCGTCGGTCAGTTCCCAGCGTTTGAGGTCCGGGGTGGAGCCGCTGGCGCGGGCGGGGCTGCCTCCGAGGACGACGGCGCCCTGGCCGCGCTGATCTGTCGCCATTGGCATGACCCACAGTCCGACCGGTACGCCGGGGGGAATCCGGTAGCTGAAGCTGACAAAGGGGAAGCGGTCAATGTCCCAGCCGGGCGGCCGCAGCAGTACCCCCATGTTGGCGCCATCGCCGGTTGCCTCGACGCGCAGGCTGCGTTGGCCGGAGGCAGCGTTGGTGTCATCCACCCGCATCTGCGTATTCCGCTGGCGGTGGCCGTACCACCAGTAGAACCACGCCTCGACGTCTTCGGCTTCAAAGTCCGTCACCACCACCGGCTCATCGGCGGTCTCCATCGTCGGGATGCGCAGGCCCGCAGGAACCTGCGGCCCGGCAAACCAGGGCTCACGCTCCGCCCCGGCCTCATAAGCGCCGATGTCGGGAGCCGCGCCCAGGTAGGCTAGCGTCACGGGGTCGCCCTGGCGCCAGGCCACCTCGCGGTCGAGGCGTAGCGTTTTGGTTCGCGCATCGGATCGCGTTACCCGCGCCTGTTGCCTGGCCGGACCGATGAAGACCAGATCACCAATCTCTCCGGGGATGGCGTAGCCGTCGTAGTACACGCGCGCGTCGCTGACCGGCACCGAGCGTCCGGAGCCGCTGCTGGTGGCGACGGCCAGCGGGGTCCCGGCGTCCCGGGCGGGGCTGCCAGCCGACAGGCGGTAGTCGTCGCGGTCCATGTCCACGAAGCGTGGCTCGCCGTCCAGGTTCCCGACGAACTGGTCTGGTCGCTGGGCGTTGGCCTCGGCGGCCGTTCGAAGACTGCTTTGGCGGCCGTCGGGAGGCGGAACCGGCCAGGCGTAGCGGATCGTGGCCGCACCGGGCGCGTTCCCGAAAAACAGGTTGCTGATGAAACGGTTGTCCGTGGCGATGCTGGCTCCAAGGTTCAGCGCCAGGCCGTCGCCATCGGGGTCGTTGTAGGCAAACAGGTTGTTCTGCAGCACGTTGCCGCGCACCATGTGCGGGTCGGGCTGTTCGGCGATGTCAAACATCTCAAAGCCGGACTCGTAGTTCAGGGCGAAGGTGTTGTGGTACAGCCGCGAGTTGATCATGCCGAAGGGGGCCATGTCCTGGTACTTGTAGGCATGAATGGTCAGCGGCTGGTACCAGTTGCGGTAGATGAGGTTGTGCCGGAAGATACCTTCCCAGATGAAGAGCTTGGCGCGGCCGTCGGCGGAGCCGCTGCCATGGTAGCCGTTGGTGATGACGCACTGCTCGATGAGCGTGTGGGGTGAGGTGAAGAACTCGAAGTTGCGCCCCCAGACGCAACTGAACACGCAGCGTCGCACCACGTTGTACTCGCAGTCCGGCCACAGACAGAACGGGTCGTGCCCCGCCTTGCCGAAGCGGCTGTCCTGCACGACGCAGTGGGTACAGCCGTTGAGCCCGAACATGTTGCCAACCACATGGCCGTTAGCGTCGAGCTGCAAGGCGCGGGAGACATCCAGGCGCTCGAAACGGCAGTAGTGGCAGTCGGTGGCCTGCGCGGGCACATAGACGCCCTGCCCGCCCTGAGCGATTATGTCGCGCAACGTGACGTAGCGACACCCCTCCAGCAGCCACCAGGCGCCGCCGTTGGTTGGCCGCATGTCCAGGCCCTCGACCACGATGTGGGCGCGGTCCTTCAGGCGCAGACACAGCTTGTAGGTGTCCGCGGGCTGGCCGCCAGTCAGGATGACGCTGCGCGGTTGCAGGGCCCGGAAGGTGATGGGCCGCCCCGCCTCTCCCGACCGCACGGGCTCGATGCAGCCTTCGTAGCTGCCCGGAAGGAAGCTGACGGTGTCGCCCGGCTGCAGCGCGGCGTTGGCCCGGGCGATGGTGCGCCAGGGACGCCGGCGGCTGCCCGGGCCGGTGTCGTCACCGGCCGGAGACAGGTAGTACTGAGACGCAAGGACGGGAGCTAGCGCGACGAGCGCATACAGGAGTGCGAGGGTGCGAACGCACATTTGATCACCTCAGCAGGCAACCGATAGTATGGGAAACTTCGCAGCGCCACCGCTGTGACCTCCCCAGGCAGGGGCGCAAGCGTGCCGCGGCGAACCACCCTCCCTATTCCGACCGTCGGAGGCCCCCGATGATCCGCGTCCATGTCTGGAACGAAGGCCGCCACGAGCAGACCGACCCCCGCGTGCAGGCTGCGTACCCCGAGGGAATCCACGGGGCGATTGCGGCCGCGCTGGCCAGCGATGACGACCTGCAGGTAACCACTGCCACCCAGGACGATCCTGGCTACGGCCTCAGCCCGGCGACCCTGGACACCACCGATGTGCTGGTCTTCTGGTCGCACATCGCCCAGCATGAGTTCCCGGACGAGCTGGTGGCCGACGTGGCCCAGCGCGTCCTGAACGGCATGGGGCTGGTGGTGCTGCACTCGGGCTGCATCAGCAAGCTGTTCACACGCCTGATGGGCACCACCGGCATGATCAACTGGCGCGAGGCCGATGAGCGGACGCGGCTGTGGGTGGTGGCGCCGGGGCACCCCATCGCCGCCGGCCTGCCAGCTTACTTCGAGCTGCCGCATGAGGAGATGTACGGCGAGCATTTCGACATTCCGCCCCCCGATGAGTTGGTTTTCATCAGTTGGTTCCAGGGCGGCGAAGTGGTGCGCAGCGGCTGCTGCTTCTACCGTGGCGCGGGCCGCATCTTCTACTTCCAACCGGGGCACGAGACCTACCCCAACTACCGCGACGCCAACGTGGGTCAGGTACTGAGAAACGCGGTGAAGTGGGCCGCACCGATCGGGCGTTCTGCCCCTGAACGGGGCAACGTGCCACCGCTGGAGCCCCTGCCGAGCCATCGCTAATAGCACGCGAACCAGGAGACCGTCATGTACGCAGCTTCATGGAGCGGCGGCAAGGACTGCTGCCTCGCGCTTTACAAGGCCCTGCAGGCCGGCTACGACGTCCACGTGCTGGCCAACTTCTACTCAGAACGCTATGAGCGTGTGCGCTTTCATGGCACACCCATCGCCCTCATCCGCGACCAGGCCCGGGCGATGGGTCTGGACCTGCTGCAGCGGCCTACACCCGATGAGACCTACGAAGAGGCCTTCCTGGCGGGCCTGCGGGTTCTGGTGGACAGGGGGGTGACCGGGATGGTCTTTGGGGACATCTACCCGGAGGCGCACCGCGACTGGGGCCGGCGGATGTGCGCGGAGGTCGGCATCGAGGCGGTCCATCCCATCTTCGGCATGGACACTCAGCAGGTGATGGCCGAGTTCCTCGCCGCGGGCTTTGAGGCCGTCGTGATCAGCGGACGGCCGGACCTGTTCTCTGGCGAGCAGATGGGCGCGCGGCTGGGCCCGGAGTTCCTGGACTGGTGCGCGGAGCAGCCGGGACTGGACGTGTGCGGCGAGAACGGCGAATACCACACGGTGGTGGTGGACGGGCCGCTATTCCGGCAGCGCGTCGAGCTGACTGAGGCGGAGCCGTGCCAGGTGAACGGGCACTGGTTTGTGGACATCCGGGCGTGGGAGCTGCGGGACAAGCCCTAGTCTCGCCTGGAATGCTCACCAGTGTCCAATGGGCACTCGTCGGAGTAGTGGTCCACGTTTGGCAGCCAGACCGTAAACACGGCCCCGCCCTCGGCGCGATTGGCGGCCTGGACACGCCCGCCGTGGGCCTGGATGACGGCCTGGGCAATCGCCAGCCCCAACCCGGTGCCGTGCTCCTTGCCGTGGGTGAGGAACGGCTCAAAGATGCGGTCCCTGATCTCCTCCGGGATGCCGGGGCCGCTGTCGGCGATGATGATGGTGACGCCCTGTGGGTCGCACTCCGAACGGACGGTCACCGTCCCCCCCTCCCCGGTAGCCTCGGCGGCGTTGATGATGATGTTGCCCAGCGCGCGGCGCAGCTTCTGGGCATCGGCGGCCACGGTGCAGTCGGCGGCCACGGCCCAGTCCACCGTCACCCCCAGTTCAGCACAGCGCGGGTCCAGCTCCGTGGCCAAGTCTGCCAGCAACTCGCTGAGGCGGTGCGAACAGACCGTGATGTCGGCCCGGCCGCTGCGAGAGAAGTCCAAGATCTCCTGAAGCATGCTCAGGATTCGTTCCGACTGGGCTTTCACGCGCTGGGCGAGGTCGGCCCGTTGCTCGGTGGTCAGTTCCTGCTTCGCCACCAGTTGCGCCATGACCGTGAGCGCGGCCAGCGGGTTCTTGATGTCGTGGATGATGGTCGCGGCCATGCGTCCGACGACCGCCAGGCGCTCCTCCTGGCGGTATGCCTTCAGCCGCTGCGCCATGGCGTTGAAATCATCGGCCAAGAGCTCAAACTCATCGGCAGAGCTCACCGCCAGCGTCGTGTCGAAGTCCCCCTCAGCGATGGTGCGAACGCCTTCGCGGAGCCGGCGCATGGGCCGCAAGAAGAAGGTGCCCAGAGCAACACCCGCCAGCAGAGGCGCAATGAAGCTGACCGAGAGCACGACCCAGAAGAACCGCCTGTAATCCGTCACCGGGGCCAGGATGGCCGCTTCGCTGGCCTGGACGCAGAGGACCACGAACTGTCCGGCCCGGACATCGCCAAAGCTCACCGGGTAAGTCGCCAGGATACTGCCCTGGGTGCGGACCACCCCGCCGATGGGTTGCAGGATGAGAGCCGCATCGGACCCGAAGTCTCTGACCAGGTGGTGCCCGGTATTGCGGTCCTGGGGACCGCTCCAGGCTATCTCTGCCCTGGTGTGGTGGAGATACCAACCGTCGGGATCAACGAGGAAGGTACTGCCCCCGGCGTAGGCGCCAAGTGGCAGGCGCTGCGTGACGTCGGCCGTGAGCACGACTGCTCCCAGCACCCGCCCCCCCCGCAGCACGGGAGCCGCGAACCGGATAACCGCCCGGTCGCCTGTCGGACGCTCGCTGTCGCGACGGGCGAGGTGCAGGGGGGAGACGAAGACGCCGCCACGCGGCAGTCGCAGGACAGCCGGCAGGAGGGGGGCCTGGACCTGTCGGTGCAGCTCTCCCTCCGGCACTATCCGCGCCCCCTGGGGGCCAAACTCCACGCTTGCGCGCTCACGGCCATCCGGATCCAGAAGGCGGATCTCCGAGTAGAGGCCGGCGGACTCCGCCAGGGCCAGAAAGCTCTCAGAGACATGCAAACGCAGCTCAGTCACGGATCTGCCACCGGCAGCGGCAACGGCCAGGAGCTGGACATCCTCCACCAGCGAGAGGTACCGCGCGTCGGCCACCCCGCTGGCGATGGCCTCCTCCAGCGGCCGCGCCTCAAACCGGGCATGTTCACTCATGGCCAGGATGGCCTGGTTGCGCAGCAGGTTGCTGGCAGTGGCCAGGCCAAACCAGCCCACCAGACCCACCATCGGGGCACACGAGAGCAAGAGCACCAGCATCAGCTTCGTGCGAATGCTGACGCGGGCCCGTCGCTTGGCCGTGACTCCGTCCCTGCTCTCGTGCACGGGATACACCCCAACGGCTAGACACTCAGCCCCAATGTGTAACTAAGCTAGTGACGGTGTCAGTGTCGAGCGAGTTCGCCCCGGACGAACGCAGCCGATGGTCCCTGAGTCGCCTATTTCCGGTCGAAGAAGATACTCTTACCGGTCACCGATAGCGGGATGCCGTGAGCGATCCCTACCTCTTCACCCAGCAGGCCCAGTCTCACCGCCATGAGACCGACGGTGTACATGATTCGGCAGTCCACGCGATGGTTGGCCGCAACACTGACGGCCGAACCCAGGGCGATGCCCAGGTCGCCGGCGTTGTAGGCGCACCGCGCCCGGGCTGCTTCATTGGCCTGGCAGCCCTCGAAGCCGCAGAGATTGCACCCGGGAATGCCCAGACGCTGCAGCCGGGTGCCGATGAGGACGCAGGCATCGGCATCCAGCAGGTTCTGGGCGTCACGGGCAAAGAACGGCGCGTTGATCTCTTCGGCGAAGGCGCGCATGGCGGCGGCCAGAATCTCCTTCTCCTCGTGGTCGGCCAGGATGGCTGTCACGAGGTTGTCGGCGCCGCGGGCCTTGGGCGCGGTGCGTGCAGCGACGCACATCAGTTCGGCCACCTGCATGACGGCAGCCTTTTCCGGGTTCAGTCTCACGGCCATCGGTGTCACCTCAGTAAGCATAGGTTGGTGAGGTCGCTATCCGGGGACGAGCACTGCGGCACCATTGATCTCACTGGCCTTCAGGCGCTGCAGCGCGTCGTTGGCTGCAGTCAGGGCGAAGGGCGTCACCTCGGTGCGAACGGGTACCTCAGCCGCCACGGCCAGCAGGTCGCGCACGTCGTCGGTGGTGCTGTTGGCGGCGCTGCGCAGCACGCGCTCGTGGTACAGCAGCTCATAGCGCATCTGCGGGATGGGGCTCATGTGGATACCGGCACAGACCACGGTACCGCCCTTGTCCACGGCCTGCAGGGCCAGGGGGACGATCTGGCCGGCGGGAGCGAAGACGACGGCGGCATCAAGCCGCACGGGCGGAGTGTCTTCGGGGCTGCCGGTCCAGACCGCGCCGAGGTCGGTCGCGAGTTGGCGGTGGCTGGCGCCACGGGTGAACACATAGACGTCGCAGCCCCAATGCCGCGCAACCTGCAGAGCGATGTGGGCCGAGCCGCCGAAGCCGTACAGACCCAGGCGCTGCACCTGCTGCGCCCCGGCCAGCCGCAGCGACCGGAAGCCGATGACCCCCGCGCACAGCAGGGGAGCGGCTGATACGGGGTCCATACCGGTCGGCAGCCGGTAGGTGAAGTCGGCGCGGGTGACGACATGGCTGGCATATCCGCCGTCCACGTCCCAGCCGGTGAACTGCGCCTGCTCGCAGAGGTTCTCATGTCCGTGGCGGCAGTACCGACAGGCGCCGCAGGTGGCGTAAAGCCAGGGCACACAGACGCGGTCACCGGGACTGAAGGCCGTGACGTTGGGGCCACACGCCTGCACCCGGCCCACGATCTCGTGCCCAGGCACGATGGGGCGCTTGTGCAGGGGCAGGTCGCCCTCAACGATGTGCAGATCGGTGCGACAGACTCCGCAGGCCTCGACGGCCAGCAGCAACTCGCCCGAGCCCGGCACCGGATCGGGCAACGCACGAAGCACAAGCGGCGAGGTCTCGGCTGCCGCTTGCGTCTCCAGGACCATCGCCTGCATCATGACGCCTCCTCCGACCAGCGCCGACTAGCGAAGCTGTACGACGGTGACTCCGTCGCCTCCCTCGTGCAATGGTGCGCTGGCAAAGGACTTGACATTCCGGTGCCCGCGCAGAAACTTCTGGATGCCCTGCCGCAAAGCTCCGGTGCCTTTCCCGTGCAGGAGACGCACTTCCGCCGCTCCGGCCAGCATGGCGTCATCGAGGTACTTCTCCAGCTCCAGCACCGCCTCGTCAACCGTGGTGCCGCGGAGGTCCACCTCGGAGCTGAACGTGGTGGACTTGCGCATCTGCATCCTGGCGGCGAGCTGCCGGGCTTCGGGGCTGATCTCTGGTGCCAGGACCTGCAGGTCGCTGACCGGCGCTTCGACCCGCATGGCTCCCACTTCGACCTGGTAGATGCCGGGCTTCAGGCGGCTGTGAACTGTCCCCTCGCGCCCCAGCGAGCGCACGTGCACTCGCTGGCCCACGGCCAGGGGGGCTGCCTCTTGCTGAGGGCCCTGGGGCTCGGGGGCTGTCTCCGGCGTGATGGGGGCGGTCTGGCGTCTCGCCTCAGCCTCGACCTTCTCGCGGAGCGCGGCGACCTCCTGCCGCTTCTCCTCTGTCACCCGGGACTGGCGTGGCTGCCGCTGCAACTCAGAGATGATCCGACGTGCCTCTTCCTCGGCCTGGCGGACGATAGCCAGGGCACGCTCATAGCCCTTCTCCATGGCCTCGGCACGCTGGCTCTCGAGGGCTGCCAACTCCCGGGCGTACTGTGCTCGCAGGTTCTCGAGGTCCCTCTGCGTCTTGCTGGTCCGCTGGCGCTCGCGTTCGAGGTCGCGCTGGCTGGCACGCATCTCACGGAGCGCATCCTCGACTCGCAGCCGTTCGCCGCCCAGGAACTCGCGCGCTCTCTGGGTTACCCGTCGGGGCAGTCCCAGCCGCTGGGCGATGTCCAGCGCGTTACTGGAGCCCGGTTGGCCGATGAGCAGCCGGTAGGTCGGCGCCAGGGACTTGACATCGAACTCCACGGAGGCGTTCTCCATGCCCGGAGTGGCGTAGGCGAAGACCTTCAGGTCGTTGTAGTGCGTGGTGACCACGGTCCGGCAACCGGCGGCATGCAGCTCTTCCAGGATCGCCTGACCCAAGGCCGCACCCTCGGTAGGGTCGGTGCCGGCCCCCAGCTCATCCAGCAGGACCAGGGTGTTCATGTCGCCGACCTGGCCCGCTTCCCGGCGCCTAACCCAGCTATCGGCGCGGTGCAAAATCTTGATGATCTGCGTCATGTGGGAGCTGAAGGTGGACAGGGACTGCTCCAGGCTCTGCTCGTCACCGATATCAGCCCATACCTGCTCGAAGACCGACACCTCCGAGCCCGCGTCGGCGGGGATGTGCAGCCCAGACTGCGCCATCAGTGTCAGCAGACCAACGGTCTTGAGGGTTACGGTCTTGCCGCCGGTGTTGGGACCAGTGATGATGAGCGTCTGGAAGTCATCGCCGATCCAGAAGTCCAGCGGGACGACACGGCCCGTCAGGAGTGGGTGGCGGGCCTGCTTGAGCACGGTGACCCCATCCGTTCGCAGGCGCGGCGGCACCCCCGCCATGGCCAGCGACAGCCGGCCCCGCGCGCTGATCGCATCCAAAAGCCCCAGGGTCTGCTGGTCCCGCTGCAGATCGCCAACGACTGCGCCGACTTGCCCGGAGAGGACCTGGAGAATCGCCTTGATCTCGTCGGCGATGGCGAGTTCCACCTCACGCAGCTCGTTGCCCAGTTGCACCAGCTCCAGCGGCTCGATAAAGACCGTGGCGCCGCTGTCGGAGCGGTCATGGATGACTCCGCGGATCTGAGAGCGCTTCTCACTCTTGACCGGGAGGCAGAACCGGCCGTCGCGCAGCACCAGTACCGGATCCTGGAGGATGTCCTTGCCGATGGCGGCGCGGAGAATAGCCTCGGTGCGCTCGCGGGCTCGAGCTTCCAGGGCCGCCTGGCGGCCATAGAGCCGCGTTAGCTGCTCCGAGGCGTTGCGACGAACCTCGCCTTGCTCGTCGAGGCAGCGCTCAATCTCGCTTTGCAGGTCGCGGTGGTCAGACAGGCGCCCGGCCAGGTCTGCCAGGTCCGGCGCCAGTTCCTCCGCACGGGCGAAGTATTCCCAAAGGCGCCGCGCGCAACGGATGCAGTCGGCCACGGCCAAAAGCTCACGACCGGTGAGGCTGGCTCCTATCTGAGCTCGTCGCAGGGGTTCACTGAGATTGGTCAGGCCGCCAAGGGGAAAGGGGCCATAGCGGTTGATGGCCGCAGCAGCCTGCGTAGTCTCGTCCAATCGAGCCTGGATGGTCTCGGGCCGGGTCTCTGGCTGCAGCCTGGCGACCCGCTCACGGCCAAGGCTGCAGGCGGTGAGGTCGGCCAGCATGGCGAGGATCTTGTCATATTCCAGTACGCGAAGGGTACGGTCGTCCATGGGTGACACCGGCAGCGTGAATGCAACAGTGATGGCATTATAGCACGGCGGGCGCAAGTCGCGGGCGGGAAGCCACCGCGGGGCGGGCAGCGGTACACGGCTGGAAGTGTACGGCGGGCGGTGACCGGGGTCAGGAATGGCTTTCAGAGGTCAAAGCGCGCGCGGTGGACGGCGATGGCCTGCTCCAGGTATTTCTCCACGCGGGCCACCGCCAGCGGATGGACGTCGGGCGTGACCGGATCGGGCATAAGCGGCGGTCGTCCCAGCAGCGCGAGAGTGGTGTTCTCGATGCAGTGGGCCAGCGCATCCAGAGAATAGCCGCCTTCCAGTATCACGAGCAAGCGTCCGTCGCACAGCTCGCTCGCCGTCTCTCGGGCGCGTGCGGCCAGTTGGTGGTACCCGTCGGCCGTCAGGGCGTGGCCGGCCAAGGGGTCGCTGCAGTGGCCGTCATAGCCGGCGGACACGATCAGCAGACCGGGGCGGTACCGACGCAGGAGCGGGACGATGACCTCATCCAAAGCCCGCAGGTAATGTCGGTCGAGGGCGCCGTCCGGCAGCGGGATGTTCACCGTGCGCCCGGTCCCGGCATCCACTCCCACCTCGTCAACGGTTCCTGTCTGGGGGTACAGTCCATGCTGATGGACGGAGACGTAAAGGACGTCACCGCGGGCGTAGAAGATGTCCTGGGTCCCGTTGCCGTGATGAACGTCCCAGTCGAGTATGGCCACCCGCGGGACGCCAAGGGCGAGGGCAGTCTCGGCCGCCAGGGCGGCGTTGTTGAAGAAGCAAAAGCCCATGGCGCGGTTGGGGAGAGCATGGTGACCGGGCGGCCGCACCAGGCAAAGAGCGCTGTCCAGGCCGCCTTCGGCTACCAGTCGCGCCGCCCACATGCAACTGCCAGCCGCGACGGACGCTGCCCCGAAGGTGGTGGCAGTGGCGACGGTATCGCCGCCAAGCCAGCCGCCACCATTCTGGCAGATCAGGCGCAGGTCCTCGATGTAGTCAGGCTCGTGCACCCAGGCAAGCTGCTCTTCGGAGGCGGGGAGCGCCGGGACGTCTTCCAGCTCCTCCCACAGGCCACTGTGGCGCAAGCGTGCCACAGCGGCCTCCAGCCGCGAGCGGTTCTCCACATGCCATGGCTCGCCATGCTCGAGGAACAGCTCATCGAAGACCCGGCCGACAGCCACCTAGCCACCTGCCTCGGCAAGCGCGCGCTTGAGGGCCGCCAGACCTCCGCGGCAGTGCTCCACGGCATCCAGCGAGAAGTCAAAGACCTCGATGGAACAGTAGCGCTGGTAGTTGATGTCCAGCAGAGCGCGCATGATGGGCACAAAGTCCACCGTCCCGTATCCCGGCGCCATCTTGTTGATGTCATTGCAGTGATAGTGGAACAGGTAGGGCGCGGTGTCGCGAATGGCCTGAGGCAGGTCGGCCTCCTCCTGGCTGCCGCTGTAGGTATCGAGGATCACCCCCACATTGGGGAGGTTGATCTCTTCGGCCATGCGGCGGGCTTCCTCGGCCCGGTGCAGGAAGTTGTTGCCGGTCGCCGCCGCCAGTGGCTCGATGCAGACCTTGAAGTCGGCTTCGCGCCCGACCTCCGCGGCCTCGGTCATGGCCTCCTTGAACCACTGCCAGGCCTGCTCGGGGGCCACCCCCTCCAGGATGGCTCGTTGCTTGGGGGAGCCCACGACCATGAGCCCGCCACCAATCTCGATGCCGAAGCGGACCAAGTCGCAGAAGTAGTCGCGGGTCCGCCGGCGCACCTGCGGGTCGGGGTCGGTGACATGCAGTCCGGTGGGGCCGATCAGCAGCCAGTGGATACCCGCCACTGCCAGCCCTGTCTCGCGGCTGGCTTGCACGATCTCGGCCTTCTGTTCGTCGGTGATCTGCTGGACCAAGTCGTTGAGCGTGAAGGGCGAGATCTCGATGCCGTCAAAGCCGAGTTCGGCGGCCACCTCGAACTGGCGGCGTATGGGCCACTTGTCCTTGTCCTCGTAGAAGAAGATCTCGTTGCAGATCGCAAACTTCATGGGACAACCTCCCGGGCGCGGCGGATCTGTTCCAGCCAGCGGAACGTATACAGGAAGACGAAGGCGATCAGGCCGGACTGCCAGCCGACAAAGGAGCCTGCGAGCAGGTACAGGTCCAGGGCCAAGTGCCGGCTGCTGGCCAGAAGCCCCAGCAGCAGCGCCGGCAGGAGGGGGGCCGCGACTACCACCACCAAGCTGCCGGCTGCCATCATGGTGACGCCGTGCCACCAGGGCCGGGGCGAGGCCCCCGCCGGGCCCACCAGGGCCCGAGCCAACAGCGCTGCCAGGAGTGAGCCAAGGACTGAACTCACCAGCCACAGCGCCACCAACTGACCAGGTGCGAAGCGACCCGCGGGCGTGAGCTCGAAGTTCTGGATGCGGCGGGCCTCGGCAGCCAGCCACAGTAACGGGCCCGCCGCGAGGAAGCCGAGGCCAAGACCGAGTGCTGCCCCCACAGCATCCACGCGAGACAGCCGCCACCAGGAGCGGTCAGGTGCTGTTGCTGTGTTGGGCCTCCCCCTGCCACCTGTAGCCATCAGTATACTGCTCCGCATGTCCCGCTCGACTGTAACGACTCCGTGCGTTGACGTGGTCGCATCGTGACTTTCGCCGCGCTGTCCACACGCCCCTCCCTCGCCGCAAGCAGATGAGGGGACCCTTGGGTGAGGTCACGGGTTTTGGAGCGATCGACAGGAAAACCGTTGACACCAGGCGGCGATTGTGCTACCCTTGCCACACGGTTGGCTTTGGCCAACTAAAACGGGGTACTTGGTTCTAGGTTCTGAACTTGCCGGCTTGGATGGGGACGTCCCCCTGTCAAGTTTCGCTGCAGGTGACATACCTAGCGAGTACGACACGAGGAGCGACGTCACATGCCAGTAGGCAAGGTCAAGTGGTTCAATGACAGCAAGGGGTACGGATTCATCGAGTGGGACGGCGGCGAGGATGTCTTTGTGCATTTCTCCGCCATCGTCGGCGAAGGGTACCGCACCCTGGCCGAGGGCGCTGAGGTGCAGTTTGAGATCGTAGCTGACACCAAGGGCCCCCGTGCCGACAAGGTCACTGTCCTCAGCTAGGACTGACCTACGAGTTGTCACCAAGGACGCCCCCGCCAACTGAGTTGGCGGGGGCGTTTTCGGCTATTGGCTCGGCTGCCGGTAGCTCTCCGGGATCACTGCCATGGACTGTAAGCCGTCCCTCGCCGTATTGACTGCCGTGCTGCTCACCGTGAGTGCCGGAGGTGAGACGATGGGTGACTCTGCGCCCGCAGCGCACCTGCTGCAACTGCTGGATGTCCGCGATTTTGGTGGTGAAACCCTCCGTGTCGGTGACCTGGACGGCGACGGCGGACCGGACCTGCTGATCGTCCAGGACATGCGGGGGCCGCGCACCATATCGTGTCTCACAGCGCTCACTCTACAGGGCGGGATCATCTGGCAATGGGGCACACCCTCGCGGGACCATGGCGAGATCTACGCCGACTTGCCCGTGCAGATCTACGACTGGGATAACGACGGCGCCAACGAGGTGCTGTTCGTGGCGCAGGCCACCTATGCCGAGCTCTACGAGCCCGGCAACCCTATCGTGGAACGGGCGAAACGCTACGAGGGCGACGCCCACATGGTGGTACTGGAGGGCGCGACCGGGCGCGAGAAGCGGCGTCTCGCGATTCCTGCGCCAGCGGATGACAGCTTTCTGTTTGCGGACCTGACCGGGCGCGGCCGCCGTCAGGACTTCGTGGTCAAGGACCGCTACTGGAACGCCTGGGGGGTGTCGGCGGAGGGCGAGACGCTCTGGCACTGGGAAGGCTCTACCGGCCACTACCCGGCTATCGCCGATGTGGACGGGGACGGCTGCGACGAGGTCTTCTTCGGCTTCGCCCTGCTCGACCAGGACGGCACCCCCCTGTTCGATCACCCGGCCAATGGAGCTCACCAGGATGCGGTGTATATCGTGCAGCTCGCCGATGGCAGTTGGCGCCTGATGTGCGGGAATCATGGGATACACTGCCTGACCCCCGACGGCGCCGTGCTATGGTCGCACCCGTTGGCCGAGGCGCAGCACGTGGTCGCCGGGCACTTTCGCCCGGACCTCGGCCCGGTGCAGTTCATGGTCATTGACCGTGGCCAGCCGGAGGCGGACGGCCGCCGAGCACCCGCCACGCTCTATCTTTACGACCTGGACGGCAACGAGGTCTGGCAACGTCGGCAGCCGGAGGGGGGCTGGTACGCGGCCTGCGTGGAGATTGACTGGTCGGGGCATGGTGAGCCGCGGGAGGTCCTGGTCTACAGCCGGGGCCCTGGAGAACCGGCGGCGATCTATGACGGCCAGGGAGAGATCGTGGCGGAGCTGCCCATCGTCTATCCGGACACCGCCACACCTGAGGAGCGCCAGACCCACTGCTACTTCACGCGGGCCGATGTCTGGGGCGACAGCCGCCAGGAGGTCATCTTCTTCGGCTGCCGTACTGCCGGTATCTACACCAACCCCAGGCCGCTGCAACTGCCGACACACTACAACAATACGCTGTATCCGGGCATGTGACAGCACCGATGCCCGGGACGGAGGGCCATTGTGTCTCAACTCAAATGGTGGCAGAAGCCCGTGCGCATGATGCGGCGGGACTACATGACTGACCTGCAGCGCATGCGCGACGCCGACCTGGACGAGTTGGCGCGCAGCAAGAAGGAAGACTGGCACATCAACTGCGAGTGGGTCATTGCCACGCCGGGGGTTGCGCCGGGCCTGGGTTGGCAGACCACCTTCAACACATGCAAGTTCCCCAAGTACGAAGCCCTGGGGGACTGGGACCTCATCCGCGAATACCTGCCGTACGCCCGCAAGTACGGCCTCCACCCGCTGGCCTACCTGAACATGCACTGGTACTCGTATGACTTCGCCGAGGCCCATCCCGGCTGGGAGCAGGTGAACGCCCAGGGCACGCCCTACGGCCGCATTGCCCCGCTTTACGGCTCCGGGACGACGTTATGCGTCAACAGTGGCTGGCGCGACTGGGCCATCGAGCTGGTACGGGAGACCATGCGCACCGGTCTGGACGGTGTCTTTCTGGACGGACCGGTCATCTACCCCGGCTGCTGCTACTGCCCGGTGTGCCGGGCCAAGTTCGAGGCTCGCTACGGCGCACCCATCCCGGAGACGGAAGACTGGTCGGACCCGCTCTGGAAGCAGTTCATCCTCTTCCGCGAGGACAGCATGGCGGAGTTCCTGCGGGACTGCCGCGCAGCGCTCCTGGAGGTGAACCCGGAGGGGATCATTTTCCTCAACGGCGGGAGCTGGCATGGTGGGGGCTGGCGGGTGGCCCGGGACATCGAGAAGGTCGGCCCCCATGAGGACATCAATGGCGCCGAGGCCTTCTTCCATCCGGGGTCGCGAGGCCAGATGCTGTACTTCTGGGCCACTGCTGCCAAACACCTGCGCGCTGCGGGGAAGCCGGCGGTGGTCTTCAGCCACCATGCCCTGGGGTCCTGGCACTACCTGCCGCTGCCACCAGTCGAGGCAAAGCTGGCGGCCGCGCAGACGGTAGCCTGCGGGGCCAACCCCTGGATCGCAATCTTTGACTATGCCATGGACCAGGCCGCCGAGGAGACCCTGGCGCCCACCAAGGAGATCAACGGCTTCCTGGAGGCCAATGAGGGGTACTGCACAGCGGCCGAGTCAGCGGCGACGGTGGCCCTGCTGTACTCCAGTCAGAGCGCCAAGTTCTATGTATCCCGCGTGGACGACCTGTTCGCTGACACGGCGAACACCAGTGAGCGCGACCTGATCATGACGCGGGGTAGCGGCGAGGTCATCGCCGACCTGGCGCGGCGCAAGAGCCTGTGTGACGGCTGGCAGCACCACACGTACCAGGGGTGGTTTGAGGTCCTCACCCGCGAGCACATCCCCTTCGATGTGGTGCTGGATTCGGGCCTGACTGCCGAGAATCTGGGTCGGTACCAGACGCTCATCCTGGCGAACGCCAGTTGCTTGAGTGATGACCAGCTAGCGGCCATCAGCGCCTTCGTGGCCCAAGGGGGCAATGTGGTGGCTGAGTTCGAGGCCGGCGAATACGACGAGTTGGGCAACCCGCGTGACAGGAATCCGCTGCGCGAACTGCTGGGGATTGCCACGATCAAGGGGGCCTTCGCCCCGGCGACGGCTGAGGAGTATGTCGAGGTGGGCAACCACGAGGCTCTGGGCTTTCGCGCCGGCCGTTGGCTGCCGCGGCCCGTGAACTGCCTGCAGGTGAGAGCCGGCGCCGACTCTGCCACGCCCGCGCGCGTCCTGAACCCCATCGGCAAGGTTTACACAGCGCCGCGTGGCGTCTCGGAGTGGCCGGCGATGATCTGTCGCGAGGGCTCACCGGGGCGTGTCGTCTACTTCCCCTGCCTGGCGGCCGCGATGTACGGTCAGTACGCCATTCAGGACCACCAGCAGTGGCTGGCTGAGGCGGTGCGGTGGGCGCACGGCGGGCCCATGCCGCTGTGGTCGGAGGCGCCGGGCACGGTGCAGATGGAACTCTGGCGTCAGCCTGGCCGGCTAGTCCTGCACCTGGTGAACAACACCGGCGACGGTCTGCGGCCCATCGCGGAGACCATCCCGGTCCATGACGTGGTGGTCCATGTCCAGGCGCCGCCGGGCGCGACGGCGCGGGCCGTCTCGGGCGCCAACCTGGCCCTGGCCTACGCCAACGGGGCGCTCAAGCTCCACCTGCCACGGCTGGACCTCTACGAGATCGTGGTCATCGAGGGGGTCTAGGGCTCGGCCTGGTGCCGGAAGCTGCGGATGATGACCTCGGCGCCCTTGCCCGTGGCCGGCGCCTGGCCCTGCATCAGCCAGAGGTTCATGCGCGTGTTCTCGTTGCCAGGGGACGGAATGTCACCCCCGCGGTAGGTCCACGTGCCGATGGTGAGCGCCGGGTCGCTGGGGTTGAGGATAGGGCCCTGGACACTCTTGAAGAAGATACGGTCGGCAGCCCAGCGGAAGGCATGGGTAGAGCGCGCCACTCCCGGCTGGACGAAACGCTTGAGATTGCCCGGCGTCTCGTAGGGCTGGACGACATACTGAGCATTGGTCGGGTCAGCGGCGTTGCCCCAGCGGGCAAACTCGAGGTCTATCTCCCGATGGTTGTCAGCCGGGTCATCGTCCCAGGTAAACAGCCCCAGGATAATGCGTGGGTCCAGGGCGTCCACCGGGCTGTCGAGTGACCAGATGTACTTGCCGTGGCCCAGGCTCTCCCGCAGCACCACCTCGGCGCAGGTCCACCTGCCGTCCCGTTTCGCCAGCCGCAGGTGCAGGCGGCCGCGGTCGTCTACCCAGACGTGCAGGGCGCTGTCGGAGAAGTAGTTGGGGCCCGGTCCCACCTTCTGCCCTCCGGAGCTCTTGACCGCCCACTCGCGTCCGGAGAAGCGGATGACGCGGAAGTTGGCCTGGGCGGTGCGTACCCACTCGGCGCTGGCGAGGGCCACGGAGGCCAGCGCTCCGGGCAGCGAAGCTTCCCCTCGGGCCAGCGGCGCCGCCTGGCCGGCCGGCAGCAGATAAGCGGCGATCCGCGTGGCGTTGGCGTCGCCGTCCCCCGTGGTGATGTCGCAGGTGAAGGTGCGGTCGGCGGCGATGGGCGTCAGGGGTTCAGCGAAAGCCGGCTTGGACCACCAACCCCCGCCGACGCGGATGTAGACGGCAACCCGGTGGCTGGCGGGCGGGGCGCCGTAGACGCGGCCGACGAGAGGGTCGTGGCTGCCCAGTGCCGGAACCGTGGTCAGGTCCACGGTGGGGTAGGTCACCGCCTCCGTGTCCAGCTCCCATGTCGTCCCGTCCTGCTGGGCACACCCACTGGCAAGTATTGCCAGCAGACCTAACGCCAGGCAGACCCCCAACTGCGCCGCGAAAGAGTCCATGACGAGCCCTCCGTGTTTGCATCACGCCGGGGGCATGATACAATGGAATGCCGTCGCCGCCAAGGGTTCGCCGGCAGGCTCTGGAGGGCGCTTCGTGGCCAGACTGACCCGCCAAACGAGGGCTGGACAAGCCGCACGGGGACCGTCCAGCACGACCACGACCGGCTGGGGTGCCCACCCGTTGCACGCCTGGTGGCGCGTTTCTCCGGGACGGCTGGCCTTCTTCCTGGACCAGCTTGGTGAGCTGCTCAACGCTGGCGTCAACATGCATGAGGCCACGCTGCAGTTGGCCCTGCACACACCGGATGGGCGCCTGCGCCGCATGAGCCGGGAGGTGGCCGAGGGCGCCAGCCAGGGTCAGTCGCTGGCTGCCCAGATGGAACGGTATCCGCAACTCGTGCCACCGCATGTACGCGGCATGATCCTGGCGGCGGAACGCTCGGGTACGCTGCCGGCGGCGCTGCGGGAGCTGTCGGACGAGTTGCGCGCCCAGCAGATCGCCCGCTGGAAGATGCTAGCGGTCAGCCTGTGGTTCGGGTTGTCGGTGTTCGTCGCGTTCGTCGTGGTGCCTTTGGCTACCCGCACCATGTTGGCCTCGGCGCAGCAGATCAACACCTACCGTAGCAGTGAGACGCCGCTTGACTATGCGCTGCGCGTGGCCCTGCCGGCGCTGAAAACGTGGCTGGTTCACGTGTTTTTCCCGGTGGCTGTCAGCATCATCGTTGCCCTGCTGGTGCTGAAGCTTATTGCCGGACTACCGCGACTGCAGGGGCTGGTTCAGATGATGCTGTACTGGGTCCCGATCGTTGGGCACCTGGTGCGGCGTGCCGCCACAACGCGCTTCCTGGTATCACTGCACGGACTGCTGCGGGCCGGCGTCGAGGTCCAGGAGGCCCTGGGGATTGCAGCGGAGGCGACCGGGGACGCGGTGATGCGGGAGCAGCTACAGGCCGCCGGCGCTCGCATAAGGGGGGGACAGGACCTGACGCGGGCCCTGCAGCCGTGCTCCTGTCTCTCGCGGGAGGTCAGGGAGGCCCTCGCGCTGGCCGAGCGAGCTGGCAGCTATGACCGGACGATCGGCGCACTTATCGCGGGCGCCCGTCAGTCTCGCCAGAAGGCCATCGCGATTTCGGGTTTCCTGGGCTACGGGATTGGCCTGGCGGGGAGTACGCTGATCACGGTGGTTGCTTTCTACACGTTCTACAATACCTACGTCAACACTCTCCTGCATGTCTGGGATGAGTGAACACCCGGAGTCTGGCGATGCTTAGACGCTGCCGCCTGCATCTTTTCATCCTGCTGAGCCTCACACCCCTTGCCCGGGCGCAGTCCATGCTGCCGGGCGGCGACTTCGAGGGCGGCCTGTCCGGCTGGGAGCCGGTTGCGGCCGACGGCGTCAGCGTCGTCACGAGCGCCGATAAGCCCGCCCAGGGCAGGTCCTGCCTGCAACTGCAGACCACCGGCAAGGCTCCGGCGTGGGTGCTGTCGCCTGCGCTCACCGGGCCCGGCGACGGTGAGCTGGCGCTGCTGAGCTTCACCGTGCGGCGGGGCGCGGGGCAAAGTGGGCTCATGCTGGACATTGTGGGCGGCGCGGCGGAGTTGGGGGAGGCGGTTATCTGGGAGGCGCGCGTGCCGGAGGACACCAACTGGCACAAGGTCTCATTGCTGCTGCGGATACCCCCCGTGCGCGGGGGCGGCGCGCCGCGGCTGGCCTTCGCGGCGACCGGGGCGGCCGGCTCGTGGTTTCTCGATGACGTGAATGTGACCAAAGGCAGTCTGCCGACCCCTGCTATTCAGCCGCTGCCCGGCGAGCCCGCGAACACCGGACGCCTGCCCGAGGGCTGGCAACCCGAGGGCTACCTTGATGCCATCGCCAAAGAAGTGGGAACTGAGCAAGAGCTGTCCATCACTGCCAATGGCCTGCTGGTCACCATCAGGCCCACGCTGTCTTGCTACCGGGGATTCCGCGAGGGGGCGGTAGTCTACGGCGTCAACCGCGGGAAGGTGGACAAAGAGCTGCAGGTCCAGGTGGAGGCGCCGCCGGAGGTGGAGTCCCCGGCCTGGACGGTGCCGATCCAAAAGGACGGCACGACGCGCTTTCACATCGCGGTCCAGTGCCTGCGGCAGGGCGATTTCACCCTTCGTCTGAACTTTGCGTCTGGACCGGACCGGGCTTCCGCGCCGTTGAGAGTGCATTGCCACCGCTGCTACCCGGCACTGGGAGTTCGCTGGGAGGGTCCCCCGACTGCGGAGGACCTGCAGCGACTGGCCCGGACCCCGGTGGATATGCACCTGCTGGTCGGGCCCTCCGACCCGACAGGTTTCGCGGCAATGGCGGAACCGCTTCTGGCGCGCGGAGCCGATGTGCTGGCTGCCCCGGATGCAGACGGCCTGCCGGAGGAGCGCTACGGGGCGGTGCTGGCGCAACTGGGGAGCCTGCTCAACCCGAGTTTCTGGGTTCCGTATACCCTGGCGGGCAACGATCCCCTTGCGGCTGCCCTGGCGGCGCCGCGCTTTGCCAGTGTGCAGAGGGCCAGGGTGCGCGAGGCGGGTGTTCTGTCACCACCGGTGCCGCTGCGTCGCACCTGGCCCGATGGCAAGCTGGCGCCCGAGCGACCAGACCTCGTAGCGACCGACAAGATGGCAGGGCTGATGGCGGTGACGGTAAGGCCCCCGCGTCTGGGAGCCGCCTGCGTCGTGGCCGAACAAGTGGACGGCAAGGCTGACGTGCCCGGTGGGGCGATGGCCGCTCTTGGCCGCCAAGCCGACCTGGAGAGCGTGCGCCAGCTTCTGACCGAACGGCAGGTGAACCTGCCGATGTTGGTAGATGGTCTGCAGGCGCGCTCCGCGGGCGATCCGCGGCTCGATGCCCTGCACCTGGCCCGCGCCCTGACCATGGCCTTCTACCAGGGCAGCACCGGCGTTGTCCTCTCGCCGCGACGTGATCGGGACAATGCCTTCGGGATCATGCCGGCGCAAGGCGATGACGACGGGGCCGACCCGGTGCTCCAGGCGATGCGAGCGGTGTCCGCGGAGCTAATGGGTGCCACGCCCATCGTCGCTCTGGCAGCCACCCCAGACGTCAACCTCGACGCCTCAGCAGCTATCAGCTTCCGCCCCTTCCTGCGCGGTGGCGAGGGCATTCTCGTGCTGTGGAATAACACGGGGGTGTCCCGTGATGTGGCCATCGAGTTCCGCTCGCAACCGGTAGTTGGTCACTACACGCGGCTGTCGTACCACGGCGACTTCCTGCAGCGCTCGTGGGCCCCTATCTTCAGGTTCGGGGAGGAAGCTTTCCAGCGCAAGCGCCCGCTGCTGATCATGCGGGTCAACCCGCTGGAGGTGCAACTGATGGCCTTCCGCCTGCTGGCTCCGCACGCGGCCTGGCTGCGCACTGTGGAACTGGCCAAGCCCTACGTGGCGCCGAAGGACGCCATGCCGCCGGTGCGTGAGGAGTGGTGGCTGGATATGCTGAAGGTCCAGCCCTTCTCGGAGTAGGCAGTGCCTGAGCCGGTGCCAAGGGCCGGTCGGGCGCAGGATTGCGCGGGCCTCGCGGCGAACCAGGCGCGTCCGCACAAACGACGACCCTCCATCAAGGAAACCCAGCCTATGGCTCTTGCTTCGTCGCCCGACAGCTCGCGTCAGGCAACACTGGCCGGGCTGGGCGGCCTGACGCTGCGCTCGGTACTGCTGGCGGCGCTGCTGACTGCAGCCATCTTCATCGGTATCACGCGCACCGGCTTCATCCAGATCAACTGGGTGCCGTATGTCGTGCCACCAGTGCCGGCCATGCTCTTTCTGCTGCTGCTGCAGGGCCTCAACGCCCTCCTCCAACGGACTGGTCTGCACCGCTACCTCCCCCTGTGGCTGCAGCCGCTCACCCGCGGCGAGCTGGTGATGATCTACGCCGGGATGGCGGTCTCCCTGTGCATGGAGCGCAGCGGCTATGTGATGCACTACCTGCTGACCGCCAAGTATTTCGCTACTGAAGTCAACCAGTGGGACAAGCTCTTTGAGTTGTACCCGGACTATTGGATTCCCAAGGATCCTGTGGTCATCAACCAGTGGTTTGAGTCCGCACCCTCGGGGCGGATCCCCTGGCGCGCCTGGACCCCCTTCCTGGCCTGGTGGGGCAGTTTCAGCCTGCTGTTGGTGGTGGCGATGATGTCTATCGCCGCTTACTTCCGCAAGCAGTGGGCGGAGGCGGAGCGTCTGAGCTATCCGCTCAACTTCCTACCCATTGAGATCACGGGCGGCCTGGGCTCCGGCGAGTACGCCCGAGGGTTCTTCCGCAACCCCCTGATGTGGATTGGTTTCAGCCTGGCGACGCTATACAACGGTTGGAACATCGCCCAGGCCTTTTTCCCCGCCCTGCCGAAAATCGAGACAGTCCAGTACCTGGACAAGGGTTTCACCGAACCCCCCTGGCGCTACCTGTCGCCCCTGGGGATCAGCATCACGCCGGAGGTCTGGGGGCTGGCCTACCTGGTTTCGGGAGAGGTGTTGTTCTCAACCTGGGTCTTCTACTTCCTGGTCAAGACTGTCAAGGCCATCGGCCTTTCGGCGGGCTACCGTGCTTCTGGTTTCCCGTTCTATCAGGAGCTCAGTGCCGGTGCCTGCATCAGCGTGATGGTGTTTCTCTTCTGGGCGGCGAGACCCCACTTCCGTGAGGTTGGGCGGGCCATCATCCGGGGTCCCAGCAGCGTGGACGCCAACGAGGCCTTGCCCTACCGCTGGCTCACCGTGGCCTTTGTGGGTGCCACCGGGGGCATGATGGCCATGCTTTCGTACGCCGGGCTACCGATGTCCCTCATCCTGTCGTACTTCGCGTCCTTCTACATGTTCGTGATCGTCGCTGCCCGAGTACGGGCCGAGGTGGGCCCCCCGGTGACCTGGAACGTGCCCTACGGCTTTGACACGGTGGTGCCGGTGCACTTCCTGGGTGACCGCAAGATTCTGCGGATGGGCGGCCCCAAAGGCCTGGTGCTCTTCCAGGCTCTGTTCTATGTGGGCCGGACGGTCTTTGGGCACACGACGGCCCAGGCTTTCACCGATGGCCTGAAGCTGGCCGACCATGGACATGTGCGCCGTCGCTCGATCAACGCCATGATGCTGCTGATCTGCGTCGTCGGCTTGGCTTTGGCCATGTGGTTCCATCTCGACGTGGGCTACCGCTATGGCCACGGTCTCATCGGAGCCAAGGTGGGGCGGGCGGGGGCGAGCTGGGCCATGACCTGGTCGAAGGGCAACTACACGCTGATCGAAAGAGCCCTCTCCAAGGCCACAGGCCCGGACCTGGCCCGTCTGCTCTTCTACGCTGCTGGTGCTCTGTTCACCGCTGGTGTCACGATCGCTCGCAGCCGCCTGAACAACTTCCCCTTCCATCCCATCGGCTTCATTCTGGCCACTCTCTACGGCGACTATTCGCCCTACTGGGGACCGTTCTTCATCGCCTGGATGGCTCAGCGCCTGGTGTTGCGCTACGGCGGGCTGCCCCTGTATCGCCGCGCGGTCCCGGTCTTTTTGGGGCTGACCCTGGGCCATGTGCTCGTGGGAGGGGTGTTGTGGCGTATCATCATCAACTACTTCATTGATCCGGTGATCTCCATCCGTTACTACCTGAACCTGGGCGGTTAGGAGAGCCCGGCAGGATTCCGGAGCCGTCGTGCCGAACTGCCAGACATCCCCCTATCGGAGGGCGACCATGGACCTCGAAAGTCTGTCAAAGCACGGCTACAGCCTGCGCATGCTCTTTGAGGGCATGTCTGATATAGAGGCCACTGCAGCTCTGGACCGCCTCGTGGACGCCGAGCAATGGGAGCTGTTGGCGATGATCACGGTGACCGCCAATGAAGTCTCCGCGCGGCGGACTGTGGTCAAGCTGCTGGAGCACAACCGCCTGGCAGAACTGGTACTGCCAGCCTGCCTGCGGCGGCAAGTGCGGCGGCAGGAGGTGATCATGGCTGGAGGGGGGGCGCGCCGGATCCTGAGGGATATTGACGCCGAGGACGACGAGTCGGGCGTGCCGGAGCACATTCTGCAGGAGGCCCAGGACATCGCCCAGTCTGCCGAGGCCAGTCGGATGGCTGCCCTGTCCCGCGAGGCGGCGATTGACCGCGACGCCCTGCGCGAGTTCATTGTGAATGAGTTGGCCAAACGCCTCAACACCGACCCGCAGGCCGCTGAGGCCCTAGTCGTCATCGCCAAGGCCTCTGCCTTCGAGGACGCTCGCCGCACGGCGGCGCTCAAGCTGGCCAACCACGAGATGACAATGAAACGCCTGGCGCGCGAAGGGCGCGCTGCGGACATGATCGTCGTGGCTGACAACTCGGGCCTGGAGACCGTACGCACCAACATCGCCCGTGCTCTGGGGCCTGTTATGGGTGCGATGCGGGCCCAGAGGGACTGGGCCAGCCTGCGGTGGGCGGGCAAACACCACCCTGACCCGCGAGCCCGGGAGGCCGTGGCGGAGGTCCTCCGCTCGGAGGGTCAGGGCAACTGAGCCGCTCCGTACCCCGGGAACCCACGACGAACTTTCCCGCACGAATAAGGTCAAATAGAACTGGCCGCACGGGCGGGCCCGAAGGGGTCTGCCTGGGGGAAGGCCGTTCCGCGGTCTCAGTTTCCGCGGCGATTGGGGAGTCTAGCGTGATGAGATGGCGCGCGTTGGCGCTGGCGGGAAGCTTTGCCGTCCTGATGTTTGCGACGGTGCTCACGTCGTGTCGCTCGCAGCCGCTGGGGGCGATGGAGGGGGGCCTGTGCATCTTCCGCAAGCCCACGTTCGCGTTCATCTTCGCGGATACCCGACCTGACCTCAATGAGACTACCAACAGCATCAGTCTGCAGGCCACGCCGGGGGAGACTGAGCCCGTCTCCTTCGGGGTCCTGCCCCAGCGTCGCATCGAGAACGCCACGGTCCAGGTGTCGGACTTCAAGGGACCGGAGGGTGCGGTAATACCGGCCTCGGCGGTGGATGCCAGGGTGACCCAGGTCTGGCAGCAGCGGGCGCCACGGGGCAAGGATTTCGAGACGATAACCGTGCCGGAGGCGTTGCTCAAGGACGATTCGCTGGATTTCCTGGACCCAAGATGGACCGAGACCAACCTTCCCAGTTGCCCCCCGGACGCGCCCCTGCGCACTGACTTTGCGCCCGACCAGGCCAAACAGGTCTTCCTCATCATCACCGTGCCACCCGACGCCGCGCCGGGGGACTACGTGGCGCAAGTGCGTGTGGGCGACCCGGCCCAGCCGGCGTCGGTGGAGCTGAAGCTGACGGTGCTGCCCTTCAAGCTGCGGGGCCCCGGCTACAAGATCTGCATGTTCTACAACGACAACATCGGGGCCGAGGTGCCGCTATCCTTGTACCGCGCCCGCCTGGCGTACATGCGATCCATGGGCATCAACGGCCTGCGGCTGAAAGCCAACCGCCAGACACTGGATCAGGAGATCAGGGAGATCAAGGCCGCCGGCTTCGAGGGGCCGATCATGCTCCTTGACACGAATGCGTATTTCGGTCCCCAGGGCCTTGAGGACATGGCCTTCTATGTTGATACGCTCAAGGGCGCCGGGTACGACCCCTACATCTACGGGGTGGACGAGCCAAACGTGCCGGGTATTGAGCCTCGCAAGCCCCACAGTCTGAACGGACAGATCGCGGTCTTTAGCCGCATCAAACAGGTTGGCGGCCTGGCCACCACGGCTCTTTCGGTCATTACTGACCGTATTCTCACCGACCAGTACCATCAGGTTCTGGACTTCGCCCAGTACAGCCTGCACACCGATCCGGACCTGGGCTTCAAGAGTTATGTCCAGTCGCTGGATACCAACCCGACCCGGCGTCGTCACCCGCTGGAGGGGTACTACTTTACGACTGCCTTCGAGAACCCCCGACGGAACCGTCTGCTGGGAGGTTTCTACCTGCCCAACAGTCGCATGCAGGCCGTGACCTTCTGGACCCTGTACTCATACCACCAGAAGGGTGTACCCCGGATCTTTGATGACTTTGCGCTGCCGGACGGCAACAAGAAGCGCTGGATGACCGTCTTTCCGAGTCGCGAGGGTTGCATCCCGACCCTGCAGTCCGAGGCTCTGCGCGAAGGCGTGGACGACCTGCGCTACCTGAACACGTTCCTAGAGATGGCCCAAGAGAAAGGGGAGGAGATGGCCCCGGCGGCGGTGGATGGGCTGCGCCGGCAAGTCATGAGCGAGGTGGCCCGCTACCGCGACTACGGGTCTACAAAGCCCGAGGACCGGACGGCCAGCCAGTTCACGGATGCGCAGTTCGACCAGAGCCGAAGGGTGGTCGTGCAGGCCATCCTGAAGCTGCAGGCCCTCTCGCCCGGCGGCTGAGGCAACCCTTATATGGGCGCAAACAGGGGCTGGTGGGGACCCGGAGCGCCTACTCCGCAGCCGGCTTTTCTGGCTGACTGACGCGCACGTCGGCGATGATGCGGCTCAGTCGCTGGCGGATACGTTCCTCCGACATCTCTGGCTCTGAACTCATAGGCACGGCCACGGCCTTGATGGTGATGAAGGCCGAGGAGGCTCGCTGGCCCTGGTAGGAGGCGAAGACCCGGGCGACCTCGGCCACATCGCCGGCCCGGAAGAGGCCACCCTCGGAGATGGAGCCAGCCCTCGGGTCTCCTCCCCATTGCCATTCGGCCTGAGTCGTGACGTCCTCGCTGAGCTCCGGCCCGCCCCCGACGCTTCGACGGAAGAGCCCGCCCAGGCCCTTTGGGCGCTCGCGTCCGCCCGCATCATACTCCAGCAGCAGCCTGAACTGCTGTTCTTCTCCCGGCCCCAGGGTCAAGTCGTGACCAGGGACGATGCGGAGGGCCAGGATGCGCCGGACCTCCAGCGGACCGGTCGTGACACTCTGACTCTTGTACCTGGCGGTCACGTGCCCGGTGCCCGATCCGTCAGCGGCGGTGAAGGCGCCGCGTCGCACTTGCCGCACGGCGCCAGGGGTGCCGGACCAGGACCAGTCGGTCTCAGCCGTCACGTCGGCGCTGCTGCCGTCACTGTAGTGCGCAGTAAGCGTGAACTCCAGGGTGTCCCCCGCATAGAGCGCGACGGGGTTCTCCGGCGAGAGCTCGAGGCGCTTGAGACTGCGGATTCGCACTTTCCCGGAGCGGTCGCTATGTCCGGCGTAGACGGCGCTGACACGACCCTCGCCGCCGCTTGTACCAGCCGTGAACACTCCATCGGGGGAGATGGTGCCGCTGTCGGGCGGGCCGTCCCAGCTCCACTGCACCTGGCGCGTGACATCGCCCAGTGTGCCATCCACGTACCGCAGGGAGGCTGAGAAGCGCTGTTTCTCACCCGGCTCCAGCGACAGGGCCTCGGAGGGCAGGACCACCAGGTTGGCGATATTGAGTACTTCGATCTGCGCCGACCGGGCTTCCTGGCCCTCGTAGATCGCCAACACATGTCCCGTGGCACACACTTCGCCGGCGGTGAACACGCCGTCGGGAGCGATGTGGCCCGCCGCGGATTCCCCACTCCACTGCCAGGTGACCCCCTCGTCAAGCGCTTCCTCCGCACCGGAGGCGTAGCGCATCACGGCACGGAAGCGCGCCGTCTGGCCCGAGGAAAGAACGACTGGCTCGGCGGGCAGCACTACCAGGTGCGAGGGCTCGCGAACGAGTATCCGCCCCGAGTGCTCCGTCTGGCCGGCATAGGTGGCCGTCACGGTGCCCTCACCCGGCTCGTCGCCGGCCGTGAATACGCCGTCGGGGCTCACACTACCCGTCTCGGGGCGGCCGACCCAGTGCCACTGCACGTGGTCTGAGACATGGTGCCAGGTGCCGTCCGGGTAGCGAACGTTGGCGGAGAAGGCCTGGGTTTGACCGGGCTGCAGGCGTAGCCGTTCCGAGGGCAGTACGGCCAACCCGCTGATGTTGACGATGGCGATGGTCTCGGTGACCGCCGAGCAGCCCTGGTAGCTGACCTTGACCCGGCCCTCGCCAAACCCGTCGGCCGCAGTGAGCAGGCCCTTCTCCAGGCGCACTGCCGACGGTGGGCCGCTCCAGGACCACTCCGCCTCGCTCGTTACGTCTTGCGTGCTGGCGTCGTTGAACCGCAGCTCCGCCGTGTACTGGACGTTCTCGCCGCCCCGCAGGACAGCACTTTCGGTGGGCTTGAGCGTCAGCTCGACCAGGTTGCGCACCCGCACCTCGGCCGCGCTCCCGGAGCGCTCCCCATAGGTCGCTGTCACCACGCCGCGGCCAAAGCCCTCGGCGGCGGTGAAGCAGCCTGCGGCATCGATGCTGCCCGCCGCGGCCGGCCCTGACCATGCCCACTCGACGCGATCCGTGACGTCTTCGGTCGTGCCGTCGGTGTGATAGAGAATGGCGGTGAACTGGCAGGTCTCACCGGCTGACAGCGTCACCGGTTCGAGCGGCGTGAGCACGAGCTCGCGGACACTGCGCACGGTGACATCAGCGCAGGAAGCGGTCCACTGACCGTAGGTGGCTGAGATCGTCCCTGTTCCGGACCCGGCGCCAGCGGTGAAGAGCCCTGCGTCAGAGATCCATCCCGTGGCCAGTTCGCCGCTCCATGACCAGTTGGCTTGCCTGGTCACGTCCTCCTCGGTGCCATCGTTGTAGTGCAGCGTGGCGACGAGCTGCAACTGCTCCTCGGGCTCCAGGACCGCCGCCTCGGCAGGAGAAACCCGCAGGGCGGTCACATTGCGTACCGAGATCGTCTCGGAGGCGGCTGAGAAGTCCCTCCACCGCGCTACCACCGTACCCGTGCCATGGCCGGAAAGACCGGTCAGGACGCCGGTGGAGGACAGACTGGCCGCGTCATCAGGACCGGTCCACTGCCAGTCGAGGTCGGCGTCACAGTCCTCCACAGTGCCGTCGTTGTAGTGCAACCGGGCGATGAACTGCACCGTGTCCCCGCCGGCCAGCACGCAAGCCTCACTCGGTAACAGCGACAGTCCAGCGGGGTTGCGCACGGTCACCGGAGTCGAGGTCGCTGACCACGATCCAAGCGTAGCGGTCGCAGTGCCGGTCCCGTGGCCCTCGGCTGCAGTGAACAGGCCATTGGCGGCCAGGGAGCCCGCTTCCGCAGGCCCATCCCAGCGCCATTCGCACTGCTCGGTGACGTCCTCCGTGGTGCCGTCGTTATACTGCAGCAGAGCCGTGAACTGGAAGCTCTGGGCGGCCGCCAGAGGAGCTTGCGGCGCTTCGCTCACCACTAGCGCGCAGGCTGTCCGCACGGTGATAGGCCCGGAAGTGGCAGACCACGAACCATGTCTGATGGTGACTTCCCCCACCCCGTAGCCGTCCAGGGCCGAGAGGAGGCCATCCGAGGTCAGCGACGCTGCCTGCTCCGGTCCCGACCAGGACCAGGTCACCTGCGAGGTGACATCCTCGGCCGTATGGTCATTGTAGTGCAACTCGGCCGCGAACTGGATACTCTCGCCCTCTGCCAGCACCGCGGCAGCTTCGGGGACCAGCACCAGATGGGTGATGTTCCTTACGGTGATCTCGCCGCTGGTGGCTGACCACTGGTCCAGAGTGGCTGTGACCTGACCAAGGCCATGGCCCTCTTTGGCCGTCAGGAGACCGGTCTCATCAACCTCTGCCGCTTCGGCTGCACCCGTCCAGGCCCAGGCGGCCGACGCCGTGACGTCCTCCTCCGTGCCATCGTCATAGGTCAGCAGGGCGGCAAACTGGATCGTGTCGGCCGCCTGCAGCACAATGCGCTCAGCGGGCGGTATCCTGAGCCCTGTGACATTGCGCACCGTGATGGGGCCGGTGGCTGCCTCGAAGCCCTGGAAAGAGGCTTGCACTTCCCCGGAGCCGCAGCTATCGCCCACGGTCAGCAAGCCGGCGGTGGCCAGCGTCGCTACGGCGGAATCGCCGGTCCACGCCCACTCGGCCTCGGAGGTCACGTCGCGCACTGACCCGTCGTCATAGCGCAGTTCAGCGGTGAACTGCACCTGAGCGCCTCGCCCCAGGGGGCCAGGCTCGGCCGGACTCAGCGCCAATTCGACCACATTGCGAACCGTCAGCCGCTCCGAGACTGCCGTCGCCGCGCCCACGGCAGCCATCACCGTTCCAGTGCCCGACCGGGGTCCGGCAGTCAGCAGGCCGCCGTTAGCCACACTGGCGGTTGTGGTCTCCCCCTCCCATGCCCACTCCGCGCTGGCTGTCACATCTTCGCAGGTTCCGTCGTTGTAGTGGAGGATGGCTGTGAACTGGACCTCATCACCGGCGGTCAGCACCAGTGGCCGGTCAGCCTGTAGTACCAGCTCGCGGACATTGCGGACCACGATTTCGTCGGAGGCTGCAACGAGATCGCCCAGAGCCCCGCTCACGACACCGGCGCCGTATCCTTCGCTGGCCGTGAAGCGTCCTTTGTCGTCAATGGCCCCGGCCTCCGAGGGCCCGCTCCAGGACCAGTCGGCCCGCTCGGTGACATCCTCGGTGGTGCCATCGTTGTAAGCCAGAGTTACCGAGAACTGGATCGTCTCGCCGACGGACAGGGGCCAAACCGACGTCGGTCTCAACTCCAGTCCGCTGACGTTGCGGACGATCAGGGTCTCGGAGGCCGCCGTCCATTCATCCAGGGTCGCAGTCACGCTACCGCGGCCAAAGGCCTCCGTGGCAGTAAAGACCCCCTGGACAACTGAGCCGGCCTGCTCCTCGCCATCCCATGCCCACACGGCCTGGTCTGTGACCGTCTCCTCGGTGCCGTCGTTGTAGTGCAGGACGGCTTCGAAAGCCGCGGTGTCGCCGGCTGCCAGCACGCAGGCCGCGGGCCCCTGCACGGCGAGGGCGACAGGGGTGCGAACGGTCAAGGGTTGGGTGCTGGTCGCCAACTGGCCCAGGGTGACTGTGACTGAGCCGGTGCCCGGCCCCTCTGCGGCGGTGAAAAGGCCACCCGCACTGCAGGACCCGGCTTCCGCGGGGCCTGTCCAGGTCCAGACGGCGTCGGCGGTGACATCCTCTTCGCTGCCATCGTTGAACCGCACGACAGCCACGAACTGCACGGTCTGGCCAGCGGCCAGAGGACCGGGCTGGTCCGGCGTGAGCAGCAGGTCCACCGGGTTACGCACACGCAGCTCCTCGGACTGCGCGACGCGGTCGCCGAGCCGGGCGGTGACCCGGCCGGTACCATGGCCGGAACCCGCCGCGAACAGCCCGGGGCTGACCATGGTTCCCGCCTCTGGATCGCCGGTCCAACTCCACTCCGCCTCGTCGGTGACCGGTGTCTCCGTCCCATCGTCGTAACGCAGGAGGGCAGAGAACTGGACCTCGTCCGCAGCGTTCAGGACGGTCGCCGGCGGGCCTGACAGAGCCAACTCGACAACAGTGCGAATAACGAGTGGCTCTGACGACGCCGTCCACTCTCCCCAGACCGCCGTCAGTGTTCCCTGTCCATGGCCAGGACCGGCAGCAATCAGACCTGGCTCGGTGACCTGACCGGCAGCAGCAGGACCCTCCCACGACCATTGTGCTTCGGCCGTGACGTCAACCTCGGTGCCATCGTCGTAGTGGGCCCACGCCGTGTGCTGCAGGGTCTCACCGGCCGACAACACGGCCGGGACCGCGGGCAGTATCTGCAGGCCAGTGACATTGCGGACGGTGATCTCGTCGGAGGCGGCTGAACATTGGCCGTACCGCGCTTCGACCCGCCCCTGGCCGTGGCCGGAACCGGCTGAAAAGACGCCAGCAGCGCTGAAGCCGCCGGCCTCGTCGCTGCCGGTCCATATCCATTCGGCCTCTTCCGTGACATCGCGAGCGCTGCCGTCGTTGAAGTGAAGGACGGCGCCGAACTGCAGGAACTCGCCACTGGCCAGGACCGCAGATCCGGTCGGCGAGAGTTCCAGGCCGCAGGCGTTGCGCACGGTGAGCACGTCCGAGCTCTCGGCCAGGGTGCCGAAGCGAGCGGTGACAACTCCCTCGCCAAAGCCTGACCCTGCCACAAACAGCCCTTCCGCGCCAATCTCTCCAGCGGCCGGATCCCCCGTCCATTCCCACGCGCAGTCGGCGGTCACGTCCTCGCTGGAGCCATCGTTGTAGCTCACGGTGGCCGCGAACTGCATCGTCTGGCCGGCACTCAAGACTGCCGCCTCGGCTGGGCTCAGGGCGAGTCCGGTAAGATTGCGTACCCGCAGGGGTTCCGACTCGGCCTGCCACTGGTCGAAGGCGACCATCAGGGTACCGGTTCCGAAGCCTTCACCGGCGGTGAAAAGGCCCGGTTCGGTCACGGACCCGGCCTCGGCAGGGCCGGTCCAAGTCCACTCGGCCTCGGAGGTGACATCGCGCTCCGAGTCATCGTTGAAGCGCAGCACGGCGCGAAGCGCTACTGCATCGCCGGCGGCCAGCCAGTCAGTGGGACCGCCGACCACCGACAACTGCACCGGCGTGCGGATGGTGAGTTCGCCGGAGGTCGCGGACCATTGGCCGAAGGTCACCTTGACTACGCCCGCACCGTGGCCGGCACCGGCAGTGAACAACCCGGTGCTGGTAACAGTGCCCGCCTCCGGTGATCCGGTCCACTCCCAGACTGCGCGTTCGGTGATGATCTCCTCGGAGCCGTCGTTGTACTGCAGGGTCGCGGCGAACTGCCCCGATTGCCCCGCGGAGAGCTCTGCGGTGACCACCGGGTCCAGCACGAGACCCTCGACATTGCGGACCGTGAGGGGTTCAGAGACAGCGGTGAGCTGGTCGAGTTGGGCAGTCACACGACCAGTGCCGAACCCGTCGCCGGCGACGAAGAGCCCGGCCTCGTCCACCGTGCCGGCCTCAGGACCGCCGTCCCAGCTCCACGCTGCGTGGTCGGTGACGTCCTCGGCTGTACCGTCGTTGTACTTCAGGGCGGCGGCGAACTGCCAGGTCTGGCCGGCGGCCAGTGGCTGCTCCGGACCGGGGCTGAGTTCCAGGCCGCTGAGGTTGCGGATCGTCAGGGCAGCGGAGGCTCCGGTCAGATGGCCGATGGCGGCGGTGACAACGCCCATCCCGAAGCCCTCGCCGGCCCGGAAGAGCCCCGTTGCCGAGACTTCCCCGGCGCTCGGGTCGCCCGTCCAGGACCAGACGGCCTCGGGTGTCACGTCCTCCTTCGTGCCGTCGTTGTACTGGCGGGTGACAGAGAACTGGATCTCATCCCCGGCGGCCAGGATCGCCGGCTCAGTCGGAGTGACGACCAACTCGGTCACATTGCGGACGGTGAGCGTTCCGGAGTTGATCGTCTGTTCGCCAAGAGTGAAGGTCACCACACCGGCGCCACAGCCTCCGCCGGCCACAAACACGCCATCGGCGGTGACCGCTCCGGCTTCCTTCTGCCCACTCCAGGTCCACTTGCCCTCGGCGGTTACGTCCCGGCTGGTGGCGTCGTTGTAGTGCAAGGAGGCTGCGAACTGAACCGTCTCGCCCTCTGCCAGCACTCGGTCCTCGGCGGGTGTCAGCTCCAGGTTTCGCACATTGCGGACAGTCAACTGCTCGCAGCGAGCGGTCCATTCGTCGAGGGTGGCCACAACCGTTCCCGTGCCAAAGCCGGCAGCGGCCGTGAAGCAGCCAGCCTGGTCCACCGCTCCAGCCTCTGGCGGCCCGTCCCAGGCCCAGCGGACACGGCGCGTAACCTCCTCGGTGTGACCGTCGTCATAGACCAGGACGGCGGCAAACTGCTCGCTTTCGCCGCTCGCCAGTACCGTGCGGCGGGCCTCGGACACGCGCAAGGCGATGATGTTGCGGACGGTTATGGTCGCCGACCTGGCGGACCACCCGTCAAAGGCGGCAACTACGCAACCGACCCCATAGCCCTCACCCGCGGTGAAGAGGCCCGTGGCGTCGAGGCTCCCCGCCTGGGGGTCACCCTCCCACGACCATGCGACGCCTGTGCTGACGTCTTCGGTCGTCCCGTCGTTATGGTGCAGGATGGCGGTGTAGCGGATCGTGGCCCCGGTGGAGACTACGCGCGGCTCGTCGGGCGACAGAGCCAGCCCCGCCAGGTTGCGGACCGTAAGCGATGTGCTGTCGGCCACCCACTCACGGCAAGTCGCGCGCAAGACACCCGTGCCGAACCCGGAGCCCGCGACGAAGCGCCCCGGGCCGACAACGGTGCCTGCCTCGGGAGACCCCGTCCAGCACCACTCCGCCTCCTCGGTGACATCCTCCAGGCTGCCGTCGGTGTACCGCAAGGAAGCTCTGAGGGTTACGCTCTCGCCTGCGGCCAGGACGGTGACGGGGTCGCCGGCGACCTCGAGCCCCACAAGCTGACGGACGGTCAGTGGCTCTGACTCGGCCTCCCAGTCGCGATAGACGGCCCGCACGGTCCCTGTACCGGCTCCCGGCCCCGCTGCAAACAGACCCCGCTCCGACACGGAGCCAGCCTCGGGAGGCCCGCTCCAGGACCAGACCACCTGGCTCGTCACGTCCGCCGAGGAACCGTCGTTGTACTCCAGCGACGCGATGAACTGCACGGTCTGCGGCGCTTCGAGCACCGTAGCTGACGGTGTGCTCAGCCGCAGCCCTGACACGTTGCGGATCGAAAGGACGGCTGACTTTGCGGTCCGGCCGAGGTACGTGGCAGTGACCAGCCCCTGCCCCCGTCCCGCGCCGGCGGTGAAACGACCGTTGCTGTCAACGGTTCCGGTGTCGGCGTCTCCGCTCCATGTCCAGTTAGCCAGGCCGGTAACGTCCTCGCTGGTGCCGTCGTTGAACTGCATGGTGGCCATGAACTGCAGGTCCTGACCGCCGGTCAAGACGACCGCTTCCCGGGGCGTGAGGGTAAGAAGCGCCGGGTTGCGCACGGTGATGGCGCCCGAATGCCCTGACTCCCCCTCGTAGCTGGCAGTTACCAGACCGACGCCGAAGCCTGAGCCTGCCGTGAACAGGCCGGTATCGCTGACGCTACCCACGTCTGGGTCAGCGCTCCACGTCCACGTCGCCTGCTCACTGATGTCCTCGGTGCTACCGTCAGCGTAGCTGATGATCGCGCGGAACTGCAGCGTCTCACCACCGGAGAGCACCGCCGGTTGAGCTGGTTTGACGGTCAGCCCGCTGGTGTTGCGCACACTGATGATCGCCGAGGTAGCGGTCAGGCCGTCGCAGGAAGCAGACACCAACCCGTCTCCGAAGCCACCGCCAGCCGTTAGCAGGCCCGTTCGCGACACCGTGCCGGTGCTCTCGTCTCCGGTCCACGTCCACGTGGCGTGGCGGGTGACGTCCTCATGGGTGCCATCATCGTAGCGCAGGGTAGCGGTGAACTGCATGGTCTGCCCGGCCAGCAGCGAAGCGGGCAGATCGGGTGAGATGGCCAGCGAATGGGGGTTCCGGACGCGGATGACGCCCGATGAGACCACGCGGCCGTCGCAGGTTGCGTTGATGGTCCCACTGCCGTAGCCGGGGCCAGCCTTGAAGAGGCCACCAGGCTCGACCTGGCCAGCGTTGGGGCTGCCGGTCCACGACCATTCGGCGCGGTCGGTAACGTCCTCCTCGACCCCGTCGTCGTAGTGCAATACCAGGGTGAACTTCCGCGTATCCCCGCCCCGCATCACTAACGGTTCGGTGGACGAGAGAACGATGCCCGCGACCCGTCGGGAGCCGCCGGCGGCTGGAGGCACGCCATAGGGAACGGACCCAGCTCCGGGACGTGCTGGAGGGGATGCCCCAGCCGCAATGGTCGGTCCCCCCGGTCCGGTAGGTGCCTCAGGGATAGGCGTCACCGCATCGGGCGGCCGGCGGGTGGGGGCTGGCACCCAGTCGTCAGCGCCCTGGTCGTACTCGCTGGGTGCGGCGTAGCCACCCGGGCCAGGCATGGCACCTGCCGGAACGCCAGGGGCAGGGGCGGGTGGCGGGACCGCCCAGCCGCTGGGAGGCGCCGGCTGCGCGTCGGCGGGCGCCTGCAGGCGGTCCGCAGCAGGAATCGCAGGCGGCGCTGCGCCCATAACAGCCCCGGGGGCGGTCGGGTAAGGCGGCTGCATGCCGGAGGGAAGTGGCTGCGCTGTCAGTGTGGGGCCGCTGGGCCGGGTCTGCCGCGACAGGAAATGCCGGGTGGCTTGCGCTTCCTCCAGTCCGCGGGTGAAGTCACTGGCCGCGACGGCTCGCCCGGCGGACACGGAGTCGATCTTGGCGCCCGTTGCCTCGCAGAGCTGCCCCTCACGGTAGGCGCTTTGGACCGCTGTCTGCAGCGCCAACTCGTCTTCCAGATAGAGCGCCGCGATGACGATGGCTTCCCACAGGCGGGCTCGCGTCGCGGCCGGCACGCGGTCAGTAATCCGCTGCCGAAGCACCGACGCCGCTCGCATGTAGGTCAGCGCTGCGTCCTCGCCGATGGAGGCCTGCGCCTGAGCCATCCAGAACAGGGCCCAGCCGGATTCATCGCCCATGGCCAGAGCAGCCTCGGCGGCCTGGCGCTGCTCCTGGGCCTGCCCCATGAGCCCGGCGACTTCGGCGGTGGTCAGCGCAGCCTCGACCGTGGCAATGCGCGCCTCGCCGAGGGTGCGCAGTATCTCCCAGGCCGCCGCGACGTTGTTGCGGTCCTTCTGGCAGCGGGCCATCTGCGTGCGCGCTGCCACGTCCGCGGGGTTGGCGTTCAGCAAGCGGCGCAGGGCGTCCTCTTCACGCCCGAAGTCGCCTGCCCAGTGACAGGCTTCGGCGAGGTCCCGCCAGGCTTCGAGGTCGTCGGGGTCAGCCAGCACACATGCCTCGAGCTCACTGGCGGCGCGAGCGAAGGCACGGACATCCGAGAAGGCGCTGGCCACGGCTCGCCGAGCCTCGCTGCATGGGACACCCGCCCGGATAGCACGGTCACTCTGGGCCTGTGCGGCCTCGATCTCGCCCAGTTGCAGATGAGCGACAGCGACGCCGCCGTAGAGCGCAGCACACCGCGGCTGCTCTCTGAGTGCCGCCTCGAATAGCTGCAGCGCTGCCCGCGGCGCGCAGATCTTCAGATGCGCCTGGGCCAGCCGGCGTACGGCAGGGCCAACCAGGGTCTCGGCTTCGATACAGTGGCGGTAAGACCCGATAGCGCTCTCGAAATCCTCACGACCTTCCTGCAGCAGGCCCTGCAGGAAGTGCCCTTGCGGCAGCTCGGGTGATACCTGTGCCAGGCTGCCGTAAGCATCGTCCAGGCTCCCGGCCAGGGCGTGAGCCAGGGCCGCGTTGTAGGCGGCGCAGTCCCGGTAGAGCCGGTCTTCGGCCAGGCGCGCGGAGAGCCCCAGGAGCTGGTCGTAGGCGCGACTCCGGAAAGCACCCGCGGCCAGGCGGGCATTACCCGCCGGGTCAAGCGGCGCGGCGGCCTGCTCGCTGACCCGCAGGCCTGACACCTGCCAGGCGATGCGCCACGCCTGGCCCTCAACAGTGTCTGCGTCGCCACGGTCTGCCCCGCGCCGCTCCAGGGCTTCGAGGGCCAGCTCGCGGGTGTCAGGGACCTGCACCAGCCTTGACAGGAGGCGCGGGATGAAGGCAGGCTCCTCCGCGGCTGCGCTATCCAGCAGATGAGCCAGGGCGGCCTGAAGTTCGGGGGCTTCGGCTTGCAGCTCGCGGAGGAACTGCCGACAGATGACGCTGTGGGGCGGGAGCAACAACCCTCCGTCCTGGGCCGTCAGCCCCTGACGGAGCCAGTTCTCTATGCGCCCCACCGCCGCCCGGGTCAAGACCTCGCGGGGGAGTCCCAGCTCGGCCAGTCCCGCCAGTGCCAGGCCGATCAGACCCTGACGATCCTCAGGGAACTGCGCCGCCAGGCGCAGCCAGTCCCGGTCGGGGTGCAGCGAGCTCTGGATGCCACGCATCGCTTCCAGCACGGTGAGGCCAGCCAGCGGCGCCTCCGACCTCAGGTCGGAGGGCAGGCTGCCGCCCACGGCCGTAGCCAGCGCGCTCAGGTCGTCGGCCTGAAGCGTCAAACGGTGACGCAGTCCCAGCGTGACGGCAGTCGCTGGTGTCAGCGCCGCAAAGCCGTCCCCAGTGTCGTCCAGGCCTTCTTCGACGCCGGCGGTACCCACCACGATGAGCGGGACGCCTGCGGCCTCTACCGCATGCAGGATCGTGTCCGCTTCCGGACAGAGATCCATGTCGTCAATCAGGAGGAAGTGGGGGGCCCGGCGTTTGATCTCGCCAAGAAAGCGCTCCAACGGCGTGTGCCCCGGGCCCGGAACGTAGAGGTGAACCTGCCGGCCCTCGGAGGCCAAGTCGCGCCCCAGGCGCAGGAGCAGCGTGGTCCGGCCGGATCCTGGAACGCCCGTGATGAGGTGGCGATCGGCACGGGTGTTGTCGGCCGTCACACGGGCGCGAAGCTGGGCGAGGTCAGCGCGGGGCGCGTCAGCACGGGCTTCGATGTCGCTCAGTCGGGGACGCGCACCCACAAACAGCCAATCGCCATCGGGCCGCCGCCGCGATCCCCGGCGTGGTAAGCTCAGAAACCCTCCTGCCAGCCTTGCTTCGTTGGCCATGTCCCTATCGTGCTGCGATGCTGGATAGGGGGTTATGCACTGCGTGGCGTCTTACCAGGCCGTTGACCGTGGGTACTTCGGTCGCCGGGGTTTGGCCGCTCTGTGGTACTCCGTTGCTGTTCTCTCCACAGTTGTAGCGGTTTGGACATCTACCCAGGCTCGACGGGGCAGCCAGGCCCCCCGCCAACGGCTTGTTCTGCCAGACAGGCATCCGCCCCCACAAAGAGTTTAGTCGGAAGGCAGCAACCGCGCATCAATCCGCATTCAAGGATGGCGCAAGCTGCCAGGGGGGCATGTCGCTGGCAGACGGCCATGGCTGAGCGGCGCGTTGGACAAGAGAGCTAGTTCCGCAGGCCCTGGGTGGGCGCCGGGATACGCCCTCCCCGACGGATCAGGCCGGCACTGCTGAGGCCACTGACGGCTATGACCGGCGCCCGTCCCAGGAGCCCGCCGAACTCCACCATCTCACCCACCGCCTTGCCGGGAGCAGGGATCAGACGCACGGCGGTTGTCTTGTGGTTCGTGACGCCGATAGCCGCCTCGTCGGCGATGATGGCTGCGATGGTCTCAGGGGGTGTATCTCCCGGAATGGCGATCATGTCCAGACCCACGGAGCATACCGCCGTCATCGCCTCCAGTTTCTCCAGAGACAGCACACCGGCGGAAGCCGCCTCGATCATCCCGGCATCCTCGCTGACGGGGATGAAGGCGCCGCTCAACCCCCCGGCGTAGGAGGTAGCCATCAGACCGCCCTTCTTGACGGCGTCATTCAGCAGGGCCAGGGCGGCGGTGCTTCCGGGGCCGCCGCAGCGCTCCAGTCCCATTTCCTCCAGGATGTGAGCCACGCTGTCGCCCACGGCCGCGGTCGGCGCCAGGGAGAGGTCCACAATCCCGAAGGGCACGCCCAGACGCCGTGATGCCTCCTGAGCCACCAGTTGGCCCATCCGGGTGATCTTGAAGGCGGTGCGCTTGATCGTTTCGGCCACCACCCCCAGGTCCGCCTCCGGCACCTTCTCCAACGCGCGTTTGACCACCCCGGGGCCGCTCACTCCCACGTTGATGCAGCATTCGGGCTCGCCCACGCCGTGGAAGGCCCCGGCCATGAAGGGGTTGTCCTCGGCCGCGTTGGCAAAGACCACGAGCTTGGCACACCCCACACCGTCGCGGTCCGCGGTGAGCGCCGCCGTCTGGGCAATGACTTCCCCCATCTCCCGCACCGCGTCCATGTTGATGCCGGCCCGCGTGGTTGCCACGTTGACCGAGGAACAGACCCGCTCTGTGGTTGCCAGTGCCTCCGGGATGGACGCAATGAGCCGCCGGTCACCGGCCGTGTAGCCCTTGTGCACCAGCGCCGAGAAGCCGCCGATGAAGTTGACACCGATCTCCTTTGCGGCGCGATCGAGCGTCTCAGCGAAGGCCACATAGCGCTCGTCGGCGCACGCCCCCGCCACCAGAGCCAGGGGGGTGACCGCCACGCGCTTGTTGATGATGGGGATGCCGAACTCCTGACTGATCGCCTCGCCGACCGGCGCCAGGCGCTCAGCCAAGCGGGTGACCTTGTCATAGATGCGCCGTCGCGCCTCCGTGCCGCTTTCCGCCGCGCAGTCCAGCAGGGAGATGCCCATGGTGATGGTGCGAATATCCAGGTTCTCCACCTGGATCATGTGCAGCGTCTCGATGACTTCCGCGGTGTCAACAAAGCGCATGGGTTCACCCCTCAAGATCCCCGCCGGCAGCGAGGCTAGACGCGATGCATGGCCGTAAAGACAGCCTCGTGCTGGATGTTGATCTGAACTCCCAGGCTCTCCCCCACCGCTGACAAGCCTCTTGCCAGGGCCGGCAGGTCGGGGTCTGGAGCCAAGGGCTCCACCAGCATGATCATCACAAAGTAGTCCTGCAGGATGGTCTGGCTGATGTCCAGGATGTTGACCTGTTGTTCGGCGAGGTAGCTACTGACCCGGGCGATGATGCCAACCCGGTCCTTGCCCAGAACACTGATGACGGCCTTCATGTTGTGCGCTCCGTGATGGTGTTGTCGCCATCATAGCGCGTGAAAGCGGCGGAGGCAAACGGCCTGACACCCCTCATCCCCTGGCCCCCTTTGCGCAGAGTGGAGATGGGGAAAGAGGGCCAGTCGTGGCAGCCAGAGAAAAGGAGGTTATCCCTCGATACCCGGAGGTGCTGCTGTGGAACTCGCCCCCGACTTCACTCGAGTTGCTACCGCTTTGCGCCGCGAGGAGCCTGACCGCGTTCCGCTGTGTGAGTTCCTGGTGGACCCGCCGGTCAAGGAGGCCTTCCTGGGCCGCCACGTCGGCAACTCCCTGGTGCGCGCCGACAACTATGATGTGGCCGCCGACGTGGATTTCTGGCACCAGGCCGGCTATGACTTCATGCACCTGGCCCCCAACTACCTGGGACTCTTCACCGGCGGCTGGAAGGTGGCGGATGGCGACTACAGTCTCTACTCCGACAAGCCGGTGGCTAAGGCCTGGATGGAGGAGCATCAGAGCGTGCTCCGTACGCCGGAAGACGTTGAGCGCTACCCGTGGCCCAGACCGGAGGACGTGGACATTGGTGACCTGTACCAGGCGGCCGCTCTGTTGCCTGAAGGGATGATGCTCACCAGCGGCACCTGGGGCATCTTTGAGACCACCCGCGCCTTGATCGGGTTCGAGGCCGTGGCCCTGGCGCTCTACGACCAGCCGGGGCTTGTGGAGCGCGTCATGGAGCGGATGGGCGACTTCCTCTTCCGGCTGTTCCTGCGCGTCCTGGAGGTACCCCGTCTGGGCGCGGTCTGGTTCGCCGACGACCTCTCCTCGGTGGACACGTACTTCGTGAACCCCAACTGGTACCGCGCCAACCTGTTCCCGTGGATGCGCAGGTACTGCGAAGCCGCTGCCGCCAGGGGGCTGCCGCTCATCTACCACTGCGATGGGACCATGTGGGAGGTACTGCCGGACATCGTGGACTGTGGGGTGGCAGCCATCCAGCCGGTGGAGCCCAAGGCCATGGACATTGTGGCAGTTAAGCGCGAGTATGGGAGGCATCTGTGTCTGATCGGCAACATTGACCTGGGTGGCTGCCTGACCCGCGGCACCCCCGCCGACGTGGAGGCTGAGGTAAGGCAGCGCATTCGGGAGGTGGGCCCGGGCGGGGGCTACATGGTGGGGAGCAGTAACTCAGTGACCAGCTATGTGCCCCTGGAGAACTACCGCGCCATGATCGAGGCGACCATGCGCTGGGGCAAGTATCCGATCCAGGCCTAATGCAGGGTGCCACGGCCAGAGGGCCTGGCCGTGGCACCCGTGCTCATCTCCTACCCGCCCGGCATCTTGTTGAGCCGCATCATCCAGCTATTGCCGACCCAGAAGCCATCGAAGGGCGGGGCCTTCCGGGCCTGGCCTGGGGCGCCGACCTGGGCGCAGGCACTCAGTTCATAGATCCGCGCGATGTTGCGCGCGCGGTCAGCGGGTTTGGTCACGGCCAGGTGGATGGGCAGGCGCCAACAGGTCACGCGGCCAAAGATGTCGGTCTCGGCGACCTGCCATGGCCCCCGCACCGCCACGGCCAGCACCTCCACACCCTTGCCGCGGTCTTCCTCAGGCACATCATCGCCCTGCTTACCCCAGTCACGGTCCTTGCGGAAATACTCCTTGGCCGCCGCCGCCAGCTCGCTCACGCTGCCCGGCCCGGCAAAGTCCTCCACATGGCCTTTCCATTCCTTCTCGTCAATCTCCGCCTCCAGGGCCTTCTGCATGTCCGCAATCTCGGTGGCGATAGTGGCCATCCGCTGGTTGGCGTACTCGTTGGTGGCGTCGAACCGAAGCGACCACTCAAGACAGGTCTTCCACTCGTTCATGATATCCAGACGCTTGTCCTGGACGAAGAAGGTGATCTCCGGCTGGTCCTTGACGTAGTTGGCGAGATAGACGGCGTTGGCCCGCCGGGTTCTGTCCACACTGCTGACCATGCGGACCAGGTCACTGTAGCGGCTGCCAACGCTGTCGAACTCCTCCGGCAAGTCACGGGCGGCGCGCACATCGTTGTCTGCCGCCGCCATCTTCATATTCCACTCGATGTCACTGGACTGCTGAAAAGCGAACTCAGCCACGTCAAAGCCTTCTTGCGCCCGCGCCTCGGCCTCGGCTCCCGGCTCTGCCCAGAGCTCAGTCACGCGCCCCAGCACCGGCTCGATCTCCGGGATAGCGGTGGCCTGCAATTCCTGCAGCCTGGCCAACTCGGTCTCGCACAGCTTGAGCATGCCCTCCGCGCTGGTCTCGTGGACCGTCACCCCACCCTCGATACCCCGGAACGCCTCCTTGTGTTTGGTGTACAACTCGACGATTGCCTTGGCGTCTACCCCCGCCTGTTCCTTGGTGGGTAGCGGTGCAGGCGCTGAAGTCTCCGCATCCTGGGCGTGTGACGGCACGACGAACAGCCAAGTGATCACCAGAGCCAGGGTCACGATCGGTGTCGCGCGGGACATGGGCCACGTGCCTCCTCTTGAGGTGAGCTGCCAGGAGCCTTGTTCACGGTCGGGGGTGAAATCCCTGCCCGCGATGCAGATTATTTGGAGGCGGCGCGAAGCCCGACGCCAGCTTGCCCTTATGGTATCGGCCGCGAGCGCACGCGAACGACGCGCCCGACGGCTGTGGCGCTCTGCACCACCTGAGGCGCCTGGGTGCGGAGGGCGGCAGCCATCGCCTCGGGCGACACCGCACCCAGGACCAGAAGGCTGAGCGGGGCCCCCGGCTGCCGGGGAAGCGGTTTCACGTGCTGCACACCCTCAACGCTCTTGAGGCCGGCGACCAGCGCCTGGCGGGCTTCACCCCGCAGGGGATCAGTGAGTTCCACCCTTATGGCGCCTGGAGCAGCCGCACACATCTCACGCAACATCTCCGGCACCATGCGCGCAGCTATCTCGTTGCCGACTCGGGTCAGGGCAGCCAGCGAGGCTTGCTGCGGCGTCGCGCCCGAGGCCTCCGCCCGTGCTGACACGTCCACCAGGGTGCGGGCATCCCCATCCTTCAGGAGATAGGCCTGCGCCACAGCCACGACCTGCTGCTGCCGGCGCGACGGCGCCCGCTCGACACTCAGAGTGATCCTGCCCAGCAGGAGGTAGTCGGCTTGCGCAGCAGGCCGCAGCCAGCCCTGAGGGCCGGGACGTGCGGCCCGCAACTCCTCGGGGCTGAGGGGGCGGGCGCTGAAGCCGCGTTGCCACAACGCTGTTGTCAGCGATCGAGTCGGAACAGACGAGAGCCGGGGCTGGCCGGGGGGCCCTTCGGACAGGCAGACCAGTACTTCGGGGTTGCCCAGGTTCTGCAGGGCGTCGCGGTGACGATTGTACTGGACAAAGTCCTCGGCCTCGCGCCGCTCCAGGTCAAGGGCAGCCAGGGCCAGTCTCAGCCCCCGCCGATGGCGACAAGCCAACTCGGGTCGCACGGTCACGCGTTCCTGCTCGGCTGCGACCTCAACCTCGCCATCAAAGACGCTGATAACCGACTCGCCGTCCTCGCTGACCTGGCAATCAAAGGCGGTACCCCGGACAGCGCAGACCACGGAAGGGGTTTCCAGCTCAAAGGCAGCGGACTGGCCCAACTTCTGCTCGATCGTCACCCAGACGCCGCCCACAAGGGCTTTGAGCCGGGTCAGGCCGTCCGCCTGAACGTGGGTCAGGAGCAGTTGGGTCTTCTGGTCGAGGCGGACATAGCGGCCGTCAGGCAGACTGAGCTGGGCGCGCGAGTTGGCTCCGGTCTTTACGGCGTCACTGGCAACGAGCTTCTCTCCCTGTCGGCCCGGGTGGTAGCCCGACGTTCCGTGGCGGACCTGGACGTCGCCGTACAGGGCGCTCAGCACGGCCTGGTTGGCCGCGAGCTGCAGTTGGTCGGGGCTGCTGGTTCCGCAGAGAAGCACCAAGGCCGGCATCAGGAGCAGGAGTGACGGCAGTCGGAGCATCGGGGACCTCCCTGGCGTTTGCCACCACAAAGCATTCGGTGCCCAGCGACGTGACCAGACGTGCTGGCAGCCCGCTACGCCACCCGTCCAGGCTCGGGCGGCGGCAGGGTGCGGTCCTGATACTCCAGGGCTGTCTGTCCGACCTGGATGACGTCCCCCCGACGGAGGTTGTGGCGCTGGACGGGACGCCCGTTGACGAGCGTGCCCCGCGGGCTGCCCAGGTCGGCCAGGATGCAGTTGCCGCCGGCCATGGCGATGGTGAAGTGCTGTGGCGCAATCTCAGTGTCCTTGAGCAGAGCGATGTCACACTTGGGCGAACTACCCACGACAGTGTTGGCCTGGTAGAGCACGAACTGCTTGCCGGTCAGCGGGCCCCCGACGATAACGAGCCAGGCCTCCTTTCGCAGCTCCTCCAGCAGACCGATGGCGGCGCCGGTAGCCAGTCCGATGGCGACCTCGGCGATGAGGCGGCTGGCACTTCCGTGGAGGCCAAAGATGCCGCCGAAAGCGCCCACCAGATCGAAAACGAGGCCCCCGGCGAAGCCACCCATCGCACCGCCGCAAAGGCCATTGACGATCTTCTTGGTGGAGCGCGTGGCCGCACCCTGGGCCAGTCCCACGAAGAGGCCGACGATGCACCAGCCAATGCTGCGGGCGATGATCTGACGGAAGCTCAGTTCGTCACTGCGGCCACCGAGGGCGCCGTAGGCCATCTGGGCCACAACCCCGGCGAAGGCCCCCCCGAGGCCGCCGATCACGAGGCCGAGCAGGCCACCCAGGCTCGCCCGCCGCCAGTTCAGAGTGGTCAGCCCCTCGGTTGCACCCAGCAGCAGGCCGATGGCGCTGCCAAGGATGGCGGCGAAGAGGGCCACCTCCTGGTATACCTCGGGGCCCGGCAGTTCAGTGAGACGGTCGCGCACGACGCTGCGCGGCTCGTTGATGGCCCAGGCCAACAGCCCTCCCAGGGCGCCAGCAATGGCCAACTGCAGCATGAGGGAGCCAACGAACGCGGCCGCTGCGCTCTTCTTTCCCTTGACATAGGCGAAGTCACCAGCCGGGCCCACAGCGGGGTAGGCAGTCGGCGCCGCGGGGTAGGCGGGGGCCTCAGCCACATCGGCCAGATCCTCAGCCTCGATCACCAACGTGTCTCCCGCGACGGCGCCCGTGGGGGGGGCTGGCTCCGCGTCCAGATCTTCCAGGTTGATGTCTATCTCGTCGTCCGGCGCTTCGCGATCCTCGGTATCGGCCATGTCCGACTCCTTACGCGATTCCCCTTGGTAGACGCCGCGCTCCCTGCATGGTTCCGGTCTGTAGGGCAGCGCCCCACCCCGGCGTCTGGCACGAGGTCACCACGGCGACCCGGGGACGTCAGCCATAGGGTTGCTGCCCCATTCGGACCAGGTAGATGAGCCAGCCCAGAAGAGCCGCCGCCGAGACACAGACCGCGATGATGGCCTTGGTCCGGGCGTTCTTCGCCGCGACGGCCGACCTGTTGACCTCGCCCAAAAGACTCAGAGCCATGAACAGCCCCACGAGGGTCATGGGCGGGCAGCAGAGGCAGCCCAGTACGGACATCCATAGCGCGTTGTTCGCACGACCTTCCATCTCGCGGGCCTGCAAGAGCGCCATGTCAGGCAGGCTGGTGACAGTGGGGTGGGCGGCAGGTCGCGGTCCGTAACCGGGGGTAGCGAGGGACGGCGCAGCGGCCGCGGCCCCGCGACAGCCGTAGGTCGTGCAGCCGTGGTTCTCGCGCCAGCAGTCCGCGTGGTGGATGACCTTGCAGGCCGGGCAGACCTGAACCTGCTCGCCAGGCTTGACGGGGAAGCGACAGTACGGACAGGTCTTCCCCACCTCCTCCCCGCTGGCGGCATGGGCGCCGGCCACCGGGAGCGGCGCAGGCACCACGGTCCTGCCCCTGCTACGTCCATCGTCCTCCACTACAATGTCAAGCGTATCGCCGCCGAGGTCAGGCGGGGGCGGCGGGGGTGGTGCCAGCGGCCCGGTGACGGGCGGAGGAGTAGCCGTGGGCGGGGCCCCCGGTTCCCGTTGGCGCACCGGCAGGCCAAAGATCTGCTCGCCACACTTGGGGCAGAAACGGCCCTGGACGCGAATGTTCTGGTGGCAGTAGGGGCAGCGCATTATGAATGTGGCGTCATTGGCGCACCTGGTCGGGCCTAAAGCCACTCCCGGGACGTTCAGAGCAGCTCGATGTCCATGTCATCGTCAGCCGCGGTGTCGGCTGCCGGCTCTAGCTCGATGTCCAGGTCTACCTCGGGCTGGTAAAGGTCCTTGTTGTCTACCGGCAGGAAACGCTCGTTCTCTGCCGCCCATCGGGCCGCGACGGCGTTGAGCGGACTCTTGGGGTTGTAGTCCTGGTACATGATCATCTGGCCGATCTTGATGATGATGTCCACCAGGGTCTCGCCAGCCGCCCAGAAATCCCCGATGCAGATGTAGCTGCCGAAGTTGGGGTGAAAGATGGGCGTCTCCAGGACGCACTTGGGCTTCTCGCGCGGGTAGTCGCGGCTCAGGTAGATCTGCGCCTTGTGGTAGTCGCGGGGCTTGGGGCGGTTGGAGACCGGGTCTAGCTCCAACCCCCGGACACGGTACTCGACCACATACAGCTCGGGCGGGTCGCCCTGGACGGGCGTCACTGTGATGTAGGGGTGACCGGAGAACTCGTCGCGCACCGACTGGTAGTCCGCATAAAGTCGTCGCAGCCGCGCATTCATAGCCATCGAGGACGTTGCTCACCTGCCCGTGGTTCCAGGCCGTAAGCATACAACACGGCCGGGCGTTCGACAAGGTGTGAGCCCGCAGTGGTCCCCGGCAGGAACCGCGGGAACTCATACCGAAGGGAAGTGTTGCTAACATGCAGGAGGTGGTGCAGGAGCTAACACGTGCCCTGTCGTCCGTTTCACCCCGTGGTGCCAGGTCGCGACATTTCAGTGCTTGGGGAGGACGAAATGGTACCGCGTCGCACGCACCTGGTCGTCTGGCTGGTCCAACTTCTGGTCATATCTTCCTGTTGGGGGGGGTAGGGTGGGCTGAGCTGGCCCTCCAGATCACCACCCCCGCCATGGACCCGGCCACGCTCTCGCTCGGCGAGACCTGCGACTTCACCGCCGTCGCCACGCTCGACGGCAAGCCCCTGGACCCAGCGGACCTCGCCTGGGAATGGGACTTCGGCGACAATTCCGAGCTGTGCAAGGACAACCCCGCGCCCCATGCCTACACCGCCCCCGGCGAGTACCTGGTCACCGTCGCCGCCTTCTACGAGAAGCAGTCCACCTCGGCCAAGGTCACGGTGCTTGTCGAGGAGGGCGGCAGCGCCCTGGACGGCGGCGTAGGCGCCGAACTCCTTTTCGTGCCGTCTGAGACGATCTGCGACCTTGTCTACGTGAAGTTCCGTATCCCTCGCCCCCTCGGCTACCAGGGCCAGACCATCTACTTCGACAAGTGGATCAATGGCGCCTGGGTGCAGCAGGGCTCCGGCGTGTCGGGGAGTTACTATACGGAGGGGGGCGTGGAATACTGGGGCGCGAACCGTGAGTGGGCGACTCCGGCCGACCACAACGTCTCGATTAGCTGGCGGGCGAGGTACA
>FWPV01002283.1_pt1 | contig 47775 bp, 34 predicted proteins | sample 2228371 | NCBI WGS metagenome assembly FWPV01 (sample SAMEA103939776, study PRJEB20133) | metagenome | reverse complement strand
TCACGAATCAGCGAATCACGAATCAGCGAATCACGAATCAGCGAATCACGAATCAGCGAATCACGAATCAGCGAATCACGAATCAGCGAATTACGGATTCGAGATTCGCCATTCGAGATTCGAGATTCGCCATTCGAGATTCGCCATCCGCCATCCGCCGATTCAATCCAGCAGCCGGTTGATCTCCCGCGCCAGCGCGAAATCCTTGTCCGTCAGCCCGCCGGCGTCGTGGGTTGAAAGGGTGAAGGTCACCCGGCGGTATTGGATCAGGATGTCGGGATGGTGGTTGGCCCGTTCGGCCAGGTGACCGACGGCTGCAGCGAACGTCAATGCCGCTGTGAAACTGGGCAGGGTGAAGGTCCGGCTGATGGCAGCGCCGGATGGGGTCCAACCCGGCGTCTCCGCCAGAGCCGCTTCGATTTCTTCGGGCGTCAGCAATTTGCTCATTGGGTGCTCCTCCGTTAAGATGTCTTCGCTTTTTCGGTTGAATCCTTTGCGAAACGCTTGCGATTATGCGCAAACTTGAAGGGACAGGCAGTAGCCCAGGTTCCACATCTGACTGGATAGCCCTGATGTGGGCGCTGGCCGCAGTCGTGCTGGTTGCTGTGGCCATTTGGGCGGCAGTGCTCGCCGGGCATGCCGGCGTCGTGGTGACCGTAACTGTAGACAGCCAATCCGCAACGGTGCGCAGTACCCGGCCGGATGTGGCGGCTCTGTTGGCTGACCTCGGCCTCGTCTTGCGGCCCGAGGATCGCTTGACCCCCGACCCAACCACGCCTCTCGCCCCTGAGCTCCAGATCGAGGTCCTGCGGGCGCGACGTGGCCTGGTGGAGGCTGATGGGGTGCTGCACGAGGCGTATGCCCAGGCGACCACGGTCGGCGAGCTGGTCGCGGCCGCCGGCGTCCGTCTCAACGGCGGGGATGAACTCTACATGGACGGTTCTCTGGTTACGGCCACTGATCCGTTGCCCGTTCCTTCGTCTCCCGCCGTGCTACACCGCTTTGCCCGCAGTTGGCCCTGGACCGACCGTGAGGCAGCCCCTGTAAGAGTCAGCATCAGGCGGGCCGTGCCGATTATCGTGGATGACGGCACCGTCCCTTACACCATTTTCACCACAGCCGATACGGTGGGCGAGGCCCTGTTGCGCGAACAGGTCACCCTGTATTTGGGCGACCGGGTGCAGCCTGGGCCGGGCACTCCTGTCAGTGCAGGCCTGCAGGTGCACATCGAGCGTTCGGCGCCCGTGCTGGTGACGGCCGACGGCCGCACAACCTACACGCGCACCCGTGGGAAGACGGTAGGCGCTGCGCTCATTGAGCTGGGAATTGTGGTCGCCGGCAGCGATCGGGTCATCCCGCCTCTGAACCAGCCTGTGGTTGATCACCTGCCGATTCGCGTGGTGCGGGTGGCGCAGGTCACCGTGGTGGAAAGCCAGCCGATCCCCTATGAATCCATCCTGGTGCCCGATGATGACCTGGAAATTGACCACCAACGACTGGCCCAGGCCGGTAGAGACGGCGAGTTCCGTCGGCGCTGGCAGGTTGTATATGAAGATGGGGTTGAAACCGCCCGCCACCTGGTGGACGAATGGGTGGCGGCTGAGCCGGTAACGCGCATGGTGGCCTACGGCCGGAAGATCGTGTTACGTACCATTGAAACAGAAGAGGGCGAGCTCACTTACTGGCGGAAGATCAGGATGTACGCCACCTCGTATTCTCCGGCGCGAGCCGGCACGCCGGTCACTGCGCCGTGGTACGGCCGCACCCGGATCGGCCTGACTCTGGTCAAGGGAATCGTAGCCGTGGATCCGAAAGTGATCCCGTTGCGCTCCTACGTGTACGTTCCGGGCTACGGCAAGGCGATTGCAGGGGATACGGGCGGCGGTGTTAAGGGGAAGTGGATTGACATGGGCTATTCGGATTGGGACTACATCTCCTGGCACTGGTGGACCGATGTCTATGTGTTGGCTCCGCCGCCGCCGGAAGACAAGATCCTGTGGGTGTTGCCCAACTACCCGCCTCCCGACTTCCCGCGCCGACGGCGGTAGGCCCATTACGGCCTCGGCCCGAACTGCCCCTTCTCGCTTTGGCCATGCGTGCTGCAGATGTTATAATCGGGCGTCATCAGCAAACGTCAGGGTTGTCGCGCCCCGTCGGTTTGACGAATTGTCAAGATGGAGCGTCTGGCCTTTCAGGAAGTTTTCATCTTCCGGTGGGATGCTGGTGATAGCGGCTTTGAACGAGAGGCGTCGTCTTGGCTCAAATCGAATCGGACACGGTGGTTGCGGGGCCTGCTGCCAGGAGGCCGCGAGCCCTGCTTCAGCGCGGCCTCGAGGTGGGCATCAGCCTCGGCTTCCTGGCACTGGCGTTGCGGGGTATCAATTTCGCCGACCTGTTGGGGGCGTTGCGCCAGGCGAACTACTGGTGGTTGATCCCCGGCGTGGTGATCACGGTGGCTTTGCTCTTCCTGAAGGCCTGGCGGTGGCAGTGGTTGTTCCTGCCGGAACATCGTCTGCCTTTCAGTTCGGTCTTCACGGCCATGTGCGCAGGCTATTTGGCCAGCAACGTGTTGCCGGCCAGGGCGGGCGAACTGGCGCGACTGGTGCTCCTGGTCAGTGAACAGCCGGTGAGCGTTGCGCGTACCTTTTCCACCATCATCGTCGAGCGGCTGTTGGACTTGCTGACCCTCATCGTCGTGCTGGCGGTGCTCCTGCCATTTGTGACCCTGCCGGAGGGGCTGGCCGAAGTGGCGCGCGGGATCACCTGGGCTGCCCTGGTCGCCGCGCTGGCCATGTTGATCCTCTCCTTCTGGAAAGAGCGCCTGCTGTGGATAGCGCGCCGGCTTTTCGGTCGGGTGCGCGTCCTCGACCGGCCGCAGATCTACGACGCCATCGGGCATCTGGTGGATGGCTTCGCCACGTTGCGCGGTCGGCTGGGCGTATGGCTTATCCTGGTTTCCGTGATCGGTTGGCTGGGCGTCATTGGGATGGCGTGGTCGGCCGGCGTAGCGTTGCGGCTGGAGGCTCCCGTCACGGCTATGGCGTTCGCCGTGGTGGTGACCACATTGTGGATGCTCGTCCCTTCGTCTCCGGGTTATATCGGTGTGTTCCACTACTGGGCGGCCTGGGCCGTGATGCAGTTCGGCGTGCCGAAAGACCAGGCGGTCAGCTTTGCGCTCCTGTGGCATACCACCAACTATCTAACCTTGTGTGCTTCGGGGGTGATGGCCTTATGGGTGCACGGCACATCGCTGGGGCAAGTGCTTCGGCGGTGGCGCGTACGCGGCGGGACAGCGAGGTGACAGGGTGAGAGGGTGACAAGGTGACGGGGTGACAGGGTGACAAGGTGACAGGGTGACAAGGTGACAGGGTGACAAGGTGACAGGGTGACAAGGTGACGGGGTGATAAAGGAGGGGCAAAGTGAGTAAGAAGATTGAGACGCATCGCGATTTGGAGGTCTACCGGAAGGCTTTTGAGGCGGCGATGCGGGTCTTCGAGCTGTCGAAGTCTTTTCCTAAAGAGGAGACCTATTCTTTGACCGACCAGATTCGACGTTCTTCTCGGTCTGTTTGTGCTAATCTTGCCGAAGCTTGGAGAAAGCGGCGCTATCAAGCGGCTTTTATTGCCAAACTTTCTGATTCTGAAAGTGAAGCTGCTCAGACGCAGGTCTGGCTGGAGTTTGCAGTAAAATGCAACTATATGAAGCGTGAGGATAGCCTTGCGTTATATCAGGTTTATGATGAAGTTATTGCGACGATTGTGGGCATGATTACTCATCCAGAGACGTGGGTGATCGGATATCGTGACAGGGTGACGAGGTGACGAGGTGACGAGGTGACGAGGTGACAAGGTGACTGCGAATAGTTGCCATGTCACCATGTCACCATATCATTACAGGAGCGATGCGATGCGAGTTTTGATCACCGGCGGAGCAGGGTTCATCGGCTGCAACCTGGCCGCCGCCTGCATCCGTGAGGGACATAGGGTCACTTTGTTCGATAATTTGTCGCGGCGCGGCAGCGAGGCCAACCTGGCCTGGCTGCGCGAGCTGTTTGGCGACGCGTTCGTCTTCATCCAGGGCGACATCCGGGACTATCCGGCGATCCTGGCCGCAGCGCATGGACAGGAGGCGATTTACCACCTGGCGGCCCAAACTGCCGTAACTACGTCGGTGGCCGACCCCCGCACCGATTTCGAGATCAACGCCTTGGGCACCTTCAACGTGCTGGAGGCGGCCCGCCACGTAGGACATGATCCCGTCTTTATCTTTGCTTCGACCAATAAGGTCTACGGCGGTATGGAGGACGCGGCGGCTGTGGAGATGCCTGACCGCTACATCTTGCCCGACTATCCCAATGGCGTCCCGGAGACGCGGCCGCTGGACTTCCACAGCCCCTATGGGTGTTCAAAGGGTGCAGCCGATCAATACGTGCGCGACTACGCACGTATCTATGGATTACGCTCGGTGGTTTTTCGTCAATCCTGCATCTACGGCCAGCGGCAGATGGGCGTGGAAGACCAGGGGTGGGTGGCCTGGTTCGTTATCGCCGCAATCACGGGCAAGCCCATTACCATCTATGGCAACGGCAAGCAGGTTCGCGATCTGCTGCACATAGACGATCTGGTGGCTGCGTTCCTGCTGGCCACCCGACGGATTGACGTAACGAAAGGACAGGTGTATAACCTTGGGGGCGGCCCGGCTAATACGCTGTCCATCTGGGCCGAGTTCGGGCCGCTACTGAGCGAGCTGATCGGCCGGGAGGTCGTGCCGGCGGCCTATCGCGATTGGCGTCCGGGGGATCAGCCGGTGTTCATCGCCGACATCCGCAAGGCCGCGGCCGAGTTCGACTGGGTGCCGCAGGTGGGCGTGCGCGAGGGGATCGAGCGCCTGGTCGAGTGGGTGCGCGCCAACCGGGCTCTGTTCGATTGAGACTTGTTTGCTTTTGGATTGGAGCCTTCAGCCGGTTGGGTGTGCTACTGAGAAAAACCGGCTAAAGCCTCTATTCCGGCTAATATCCACACGATAGTTCTCATGCGAATCTTATTCATTCTGACCTACTATCGGCCCCATGTCAGCGGCCTGACGATCTACGTGGAGCGGCTGGCTCAGGCCCTGGCCCAACGCGGGCATCAGGTCACGGTGCTCACGTCGCACTATGCCAAAGACCTGCCCTACGAGGAGCAGATGGACGGCGTGCGCGTGGTGCGTGTGCCGGTGCTATTCCGCTTCAACAAGGGCGTGTTCATGCCGACGTTTGTTCCGGTCGCCTGGCGCGAGATCGCAGCGCACGACGTGGTGAGCATCCATCTGCCGCAAGTAGAAGCGGCGCTGGCTACGCTGCTGGCGCGGCTGGCCGGCCGCAAGCCGATCCTGACCTATCACTGCGATCTGCAGATGCCCCCCGTTTGGTACGGCAAGATCGTGGACAAGGTGACTTTTTGGGATAATCTTATCGCCGGGCGTTTGGCAGACACGATCGTGGCCTACACGCGCGATTTTGCCGAGCATTCGCCCTTTCTTTCGCGCTTCCTGGACACTAAGGTGCGTGTAATCCTACCCCCGGTCATCATCCCCGATCCCACCCCGGACGGGGTTGCCGCACTGAAACAACGGATCGGTCATCTGGACGGGCAAAAGGTAATCGGCTTTGCTGCGCGTTTTGCTTATGAGAAAGGCGCCGGCTATCTGATCAACGCGCTGCCTTACATCCTGAAGGAGATCCCCGATGTGCGCATTCTCTTCGCCGGTCCTTACGGCAAAGAGGTTATCGGCGAGACCATTTGGGACGATCTGCAGCCGTTGATCCAACAGTACCGGCCTTATTTGACCTTCCTGGGCACCCTGAACCCGGCGCAAATGGCCGACTTCTTCGCCCTGTGCGACGTCGTTACCGTGGCGTCCATCAACAACACCGAGTCGTTCGGCCTGGTGCAGGTAGAGGCGTTCATGTGCGGCACGCCGGTAGTGGCGACCAACTTGCCCGGCGTCCGCCAGCCCGTGACCATGACCGGCATGGGCGAGATCGTCCCCGTAGCGGATGCCGAAGGACTGGCGAAAGGCATCATCAAGGTGCTGAAGGATCCCGCCAGGTACATCAAACCGCGGGACGAGATCATGCGTATTTTTGAGTTGGCGCGCACGGTGGAAGCATACGAGCAGCTATTTGAGGAGAAGCGGAGGCGGTGAGAGACTATCTAGTCGAACAACTCCGCGATATGGCACCCCACCGGGCTATTTTGCGCGCGGTGGAGTGCAAGTTCATGGGCCGGGTGCCGCTGACGCCACCGGTACTGGACATCGGCTGCGGCGACGGGCATTTTGCGTCTATCGCCTACGATCAGTTGCCGCTCGACGTCGGGATAGATGTGTTCGCCCGCGATCTGCGCGAGGCGGCGCAGCGCCCCGGCGTGTATCGCCAGGTGATGTGCGCCAGCGCGACGGCATTACCGTTTGCTGATGCCACCTTCAACACCGTGGTCAGCAACTGCGTGATCGAGCACATTCCGGACAACGCGGCCGTGCTGCGCGAGATCTACCGTGTGCTGCGGCCGGGCGGTGTCTTCGCGACCACACTGCCCAGCGAGCATTTCCCGGAATTTTTGCTGGGCGCCACGATATTTCGCAAGCTGGGCCTGCACGGCCTGGGCCGGGCCTATGGCCGTTTTTTCAATCGCATATCCAATCACTATCACGTCTGTGCGCCGGAGGAGTGGCGTCGGCGGCTCAACGCAGCAGGCTTCGTGGTTGCCGAGCAGGCGTACTATTTCTCGGCGGCCGCGCATCGTCGGTTTGACCTCAGCCATTACCTGGGCGTGCCGAACCTGATCACCAAGCGGCTGCTGGGCCGCTGGATGCTGTTCGACTGGCAGCGCAGGCTGTTTGAACGCTGGCTGCGGCCGTATTACGAGGAGCCGTTACCACCGGTGGGGGCGTACCAGTTCGTTTTGTGCAGGAAGATCTAGCGGAGCTGAGCGCTGTGATCTGTCATAGACTTCAGCAGATCGGTCTCCTAAGGCGTGCCCAAGAGTGGTGGGCGCGCTTGCCGTTTCTACCTGTTGTCTGGCCGGGCCTGGGGCCTCAGGTTGATTGGAGCCGTAATTGGCCTGAGTTGATCGTTATTGCCATCGGCCTGCTGGCGGCTGGGCGAAACGCGCCGGGGACGATCCAGGTGAGCCTGTTGATTTGCGGCCTGGGTGTATGGTGGCTGGGCGTTGTGCTCGGGTGGGGCCGGGTGATCCGTGTCTGGATGGGGTTGTTCGGCAGTTGGCTCATTACCTTGGTCGGAAGCGGGCTAAGCAGCGTTTGGCTTCCGTCGACGGTGGCCTGGGCATGGGCAGCGATGCGCTGGCGGCGGCCTCTCTACACGGCTGTTGCTTCAGTGACCCTGGCCCTGACGTTACTGGGCGAGGACGCCGGTTTGACCATGTCCACCTTGTTGGTTTCGGTTCTGTTCATGGGCGCGGTGAGTCTGCGCTGGCAGCGGACGTATCCCTACGTTAGTTTGCAACCACAGAAAGCAACCCTGGCGGGAATCATCGGTGTTCTTGGTATCGGGGTTGCCACGGTGAAATTGGCCATGCTCTTGACCGCGAACCAGGCTCAAGTCGGTAACCTGTCCAGGGGGCTGGCAACCTGGGCCGCGATGGGCGGATTGGTGCTCTTGGGGCAGGTGCTGGACAGGTTGTTGCAATGGGCGGTCGCACATCTCAGGTCACCACGCATGTATGTCCCGGCCGTGGCCAGTTGGGCGGCTGCCTGGTGGTTCCTGGCATCACTCTGGCTACTCGTGGTCGTGCTTCTGTCCAATTTGTCAGGGGCGCTGCAGCATGAGTCGGAGGTCGGCATCGTCAGGCTCTCTGACCTGATCTTGAGCCGGCAGCTTGTTACACCTGGGCTGTTTCGATCACGTGGGGCTTGGATTGCTATCAGCTTGAGTGCCCTGGCTCTGGTCGGTGTCCTGATCCTGATGATCGAAGATCGGCGACGTAGACGCAATCAGCTACACACATCTGCAGTCTACGCAGACGGGATCTTGCGACCTGCTAGTCGGTTGGGCCTGCCCGATGGGACACCGGTGTACGTGGTTTTCGAAGAACTCAGTAGGGAGAGAGGAGTTGCGCCTGAATTGAAAGAAGCTATTGAACCTGATCAAGTCGTGGCTCAGTCAACCACCTCCCCCGCGGCGCTCGTTTCGCCGTCACAATCTGTTCCTGCAGGCGAGGAGTGCACTCAGCCGGCACAGCCTGTTGGGGTGTCATCATCCTCAGCAACGGCCCTGTTACCGAGCAGTCCGTGGCAGCTTCCAGCTTTCCAGGCGGCTTTCTTCTTGTTGTTCGCCTTGACCGTTGGGGTTGTCCTGTTTCTGCGATTTTACCAGCTTGACTCGCTGCAACGTGAGATCTATGGCGACATCATGATTGTGCGCAACTACGTAACGAACGTCCTGGCCGGTCGCTGGCCGACCCGTTTTGATTTGAGCGCTGGCCCTTTGTATCATTACTTGATCGCTCCCATTGTGGCTTTGGTGGGCCAGGACTATTCGGGATTGAAAGTCGCCTCTGTGCTTGTGAGTTTGCTGGCGTTGGCAGCTACTTATTTGCTTGCTCGTGAGTTAGTTGATGACTTTTTTGCGCTGCTGACCATGTACATCGCAGGGGTGTCTTCGTGGCTCCTGGTCTTTAGTCGTCTGGGCAACTCACAGATTCTTTTGCCCGTCTTGACCGCAGCTTCCCTGTGGTTAGCGGTCAGGGCGTTGAAGTATGGCCGCCGAGCTGATCTGGTGGCCAGTGCAGTAGTTTCGGCTCTGGGGTTGTATGTATATCCTCAGTCTTTTGTCCTCCCTGCGGTGGTTCTCTTGACGTTGTTGCTCATGCGCTGGGCGGGGTTCTCTCTGCGGTTAAGGGAGTTTGGTTTGTTTGTCATTGTCGTCCTGTTTTGCGCAATCCCTTTCTTTTTCATTCTCCGAGCGGATCCTGCCAATTTCACAGCGGGTTATATCGGCAGCAAGATCAGAGCCGAGGGGGACTTTTGGACTCTGTTGGGAAACAATATTCTTAAGGCGTTGATGGCTTTTCATGTGCGAGGCGATGAAGGCTTTCGAAGCAATCCTGTAGGTCTGCCTCATCTGGACTGGATCAGTGGTATCCTGTTTTTTATCGGAATAGGCTATTGGTTGTTTTCGAAAGATAGACGGCCATATATTGTGCTTCTTCTTGTGCCATTTCTTCTGTTGCAGGTGCCCTCGATAATGGCGCTTAATCAGCCGCGCGAAGTGCCTTCCGCTTCCCGGACTCTGGGGATCGCGCCGGTGGTCTATTTGTTAGTGGCCTCAGGTGCTTGGTGGTTGATTCAGGAGCTCAGGAAACGTGCCCGGCATATGGCAGTCCCGGCATTGGTGGCTACTTTCTTGTTGGGTGGGATATTGGTTTTGAATGTGGACCGCTACTTCAACCGTTACATTAATGGCTTGCCTTACCAGGATACGCCGATCGGCGGGCTCATTGCGGACTATGCCAACTCCCTCCCCGGGGACACCCAGGTTCATATGGTGGGCTGTTGCTGGGTCTACTCCATTCCTGATCGCTTTGTGCATAAGGAAGTTGTCCGGCCGGAGAACTGGCATTATGTTGAACCGAGTCAGCTTTCGTGCCTGATGTTGCAACACATGCAGCTCCCGGCTGTTTTCATTTGGAGTTTTCGGGATCCCATACCTGCGCCTCAATTGGAGTCATGTCGGCATTGGTTACCCGCTCAGCTATACACCTATAAAGACCGCCCGATCTTCTACGCCGCGCCGCTTCGTCCTGATCTACCTCCCCTTGCAAGCGATGTGGAAGGAGCTGCGCAATCATCCGCGCGCCTGGAGGTTGCGTCTGTGGAAGTTGACGGCCAAAGGGTGGACCTTTTGTATTCCAAACTGGATATGGGCGCACCTGGTGACATTTTCGACGGCAACGTTGCCACGCTGGCCCGAGGGCTGGAAGACAATCCGTTCATCCTGGATTTTGTCTTTGCCGAACCTAGATCAATACGGGGTTTGATTGCGGACTTTGCGAATATGGATTTTGTGGTGACCGCCAGGCTCTACGTCGAGCTCGATTCAACGCCGCAAGTGTATCGTCAGGAGTATCGTGGATTGCCGGGTGATCCGCATATCGAGATGGATTTCGAAACTCCTCCAGATACGGTGCGTCGCCTGCGGCTCGAGATCCTTCAACTTAATCCGCCGCTCGATGTCCATATTCACGTCAGGGAGTTGAAGTTCAAGTAGACTCATATGGACCATCTGTCATCACCTCCTCAATCCGTCATTCAAGCCGACGCCCGCAGGAAACGAGGCGTAAAGGCCGTGTATGAAAGCGATGTGCTCCGGTTGGAAAAGCCTCTGGCGCTGCCGGCGGGCACAGAACTGCAGGTTACAGTTCTGCCCATTGAGCGCGCAAAGCCTTTGCAGGAGTCCGTGCTAAACACAACCCCACCAGCCACCGCAACGTCGCGGGCCTCGGTAGTGGAGCCCCATCCCCCTCAAGGGGTTGCTGTCGAGGCGGCAAGACAGGTTTCTCCCGTTGCTCTCGGGGGGGAGGTCACTGACCTGCAAAGGCTCGATTTGACCTGGGCCTTGTTTGGATTGGGAATGGCAATTTATGCAGTAACCCGGTTTTGGAGGATTCTGGATTTTCCCATCTATTTCTTTACAGACGAAGCAGCGAACCCGTTGCTTGCGGAGGCGTTGATCGCTAACGGTTTCCGAGATGCCCAGGGACGTCTTTTCCCGATCTATTTCGAGGTTGCAGGGAACCGATGGGGGCCTTTGTTTTCGGTCTATATTCATGCGCTGAGCATGAGCCTGTTCGGAAAGTCTGCCCTGGTTGTTCGATCTACTCAGGCTTTTGTCAGCCTTCTTGCGCCGCTGGCAGTGTCTTTTATTCTGAAAGACATCTTCAAACAACGTTACTGGTGGCTAGGTGCCTTATTGCTGGCCGTTGCTCCGGCATGGTTTCTCCATTCGCGTACGGGGTTCGAGACAGTGATGATGGCCTCGTTTTTTGCGTGCTTCTTGTTGTTTTATTTTCTTTACCGTACGCGTTCTCCGAAATACCTTTTTGTTGCATTGCTGTTCGGGGCACTCAGCTTCTACACCTATTCTAGCGGCCAGATGTTGATGGCTGCGACCGGTATCGTTCTAGGGATTTCAGACTTCCGTTATCATGTAAAGAACTGGCGGGTTGCCCTTCCCGGTCTCATGCTGATCGCACTTGTGGCTATCCCCGTGATACGTTTCCGCATTACGAATCCTGATTTCATGACGATCACCTTGCGAACGATGGGCTCTTATTGGTTCCATGATCTTTCTTTGGCTCAAAAGGTCGAAACGTTCCTGAGGACCTGGATGCGAGGATTGAGCCCTTCCTACTGGTTTGTTCCCAGCGATACGTTGTTGGTCCGACACCGCATGGAGGGTTACGCTAACCTGAGCACCTGGCTTCTTCCGTTTTTCTTGATCGGAACCGGGTGGAGCTTGTGGCGCATAAGGGATCCTCTAGTACGGGCTGTCGTGTTAGTGGCATTAGTGTCACCCATGGGGGCCGCGTTGGTGGAAGATGTGGGTATCACTCGAGTGTTGGCTTTCATTGTCCCTGCCAGTATCATAATCGCTTTCGGCATTGAAGCATTCCTCGGGTTTATCGGGCGCTTTGTTCGGTTGCCCTATGTGTCTGTGGCTGTTGTGGCTCTGGGGGTGTTTTCGGGCGTCAGCATAGGCATGTTGCGAGATGCCCTGACTAATGGCCCACTATGGTTTCGCGATTACGGGCTTTACGGAATGCAATACGGGGCACTCCAGCTCTTTGGCCAAACCATCCCCGCCTATCTCGACGCGCATCCTGACGACAGGGTATTAGTCTCACCTTCATGGGCCAATGGAACCGATAACTTCGTGCGGTTCTTTCTTTCCAAAGAACACCAGTCTCGCGTTCAGATGCTAAATGTAGACTATTTTATGATCGCTCGCAGGCCTTTGGATCGAAACATGCTTTTCGTCATGACCCCAGAGGAATTTGCACGGGCGCAGAGCAGTGGCAAGTTCAAGTCCGTCGAGGTGCACCAAACGATCCCGTACCCTGATGGTCGAGATGGTTTCTTCTTTGCGCGTCTGGTTTATGCCGATAGCCTGGATGAGATTTTGGCACAGGAGCGCAAGGCGCGCAGTAAACCGGTCGTCGAACAGATTCAGTTGGACGGTCAGGTTGTCGAAGTGCTTCATTCTCAGTTTGATATGGGGCAATTGGTCAATGTTTTTGATGGAGATGTGTTCACTTTGGTGCGTGGGTTGGAGGCGAATCCCCTGGTGTTTGACTTTCGATTTCCGCAAGCACGTCAAATATCCGGACTCAGGGCAACCTTTGCGTCAATGGATTTTACCCTCACGGTCAGCCTGTACCCGTCTGAGGGGGATGTTCCTGTTGTTTATGAACAAACTTATCGCGGATTACCGCCTGATCCCACTGTGGAGCTCCTTTTCGATCGCGGGCCATCGCAAGTGGTGAGAGCGCATATTGCGATTTTGCAGCTTGATGCTCCGCCTGATGTACACATTCATGTTCGGGAGCTCAGGTTTCAGTAACGGTGGAGAAAACTCGACATTCGGTCAATCTGAATTTTATCATAACTGGAGAAGGATCATGATTCGAGCAGCTGTAATTGGCGTCGGTTCAATCGGCCGACACCACGTCCGTATCTACAATCAACTTGAAGATGTTGACCTCGTGGCCATTGCCGATACCGACGAGAAACGGCGTACTGCCATAGCACGCAGTTACAAAGTACCGGCATACGCGGATTATCGCGAATTGTTCGATAAAGAGCAGGTTGATGTGGTCTCGGTGGCAGTACCCACGGTTTTCCATCGCGAGGTCTCTCTGTGTGCCATTGAACACGGCGTCCATGTCCTTGTGGAAAAACCCATTGCTGCAACCGTTGAAGAAGCAGACGAGATGATAAAATCCGCGCAGCAACGCGGCCTTACCTTGACGGTCGGCCATGTAGAACGATTCAACCCGGCTTTGGTTGAGCTCAAGCGTCGCCTGGACGCCGGTGAGCTGGGCCATGTCTTTCAGCTTCACGGCCGTCGCCTGTCTCCTTTTCCTGCTTACATTCGCGACGTTGGAGTAGTGATGGACCTCGCCACGCATGAGCTGGACATTATGCGCTATCTCGTCGGTGCGCAGGTCGAGAAGGTCTATGCCGAGACAGAACGAAACGTGCATCAGAAGTACGAAGATATGCTCTCAGGGATTATCCGGTTTGAGAATGGAGTCGTGGGGGTCCTGGACATCAACTGGCTGACCCCTACAAAGGTACGCGAGCTGCGTATTACCGGCGCGCGTGGCATGTTTCTGGTAGACTACTTGAAGCAAGACCTATATTTCTATGAAAACAGCCAGGCTCCCAGCCCATGGGATGCAATGGCGTTGTTTCGGGGAGTCGGTGAAGGCAATGTGATGAAGTTTACACTGAATAAGGTGGAACCGCTCGAGGCCGAAATCCGCGCTTTTGTTCGTGCCGTGAACGGCGAAATTCAACCTGCAGTCACCGGTCAAGATGCTCTTCATGCCTTGGCGCTCGTGCAGCTCCTCTTAGCTTCTGCTGAACAGGGGCAGATGTTGCGCGTGCGCGAACAGGTGATTGCTAGGGGCTGGGGACCGATGCTGGGTCTGTGATGGCTGCTTCAGGGGCTGTTTAGGGACATAAGGACTGACAGGTTTCTAGAGCGTCTGTTATGAAAACAACAACGGAACAATTTAACCCGAACGTAAAGATGCTCTCTCGCGCGACTATCGAAAGGGCGCGCGCATGGCTCGCCACCGATGCTGCCACGCGCTGGCTGTTGGCCATCATCCTGGTGGTAGGTGCCTTTTTGCGCTTGACCCACCTCAACTGGGACCAGGGCTGGCACATCCATCCTGACGAACGCTTCCTGACGATGGTGGTCAGTGCCATGGATCTGCCGGACAGCCTGAAACAGTACTTTGACAGTACCCAGTCTCCGATGAATCCGTTCAACAGAGGCTTTGGGTTCTTTGTCTATGGGACTCTGCCGCTGTTTATTGTGCGTGTTGCGGCCGAGGCGGCGCAAAGGTTCAACGAGACAGCTCACCTGTGGGAGGTAGCCCCAGGCATCTTGCGACATATGACCGGATACGACGGGGTGCATCTGGTCGGCCGTTTTCTGTCGGGTTTGTTCGATCTGGCTTGTGTCTGGTTGATCTTCGTCGTCGGCCGGCGGCTGCATTCTCGCAAGGTGGGCCTGTTGGCTGCGGCATTCTACGCGTTCGCCGTGTTGCCGCTGCAGCAAAGCCACTTCTTTACCGTAGATACTTTCGGTACCTTCTTTGCTCTGGTAACGTTTTATTTCGCGGTGCGGGTCGCCCAGGGCGGCGAACCGGGACGGCGCGGCGGAGGCTGGGGCTCTTATCTGGGGTTGGGTGTCGGTTTGGGCGCCAGCCTGGCCTGTCGCATCAACCTGGCGCCACTGGCCGGAATTGCGCTCCTGGCAGCCGGTATCCGGGCGTGGGACGATTGGGGTCGAGTTCGCGCGAACGGCGGACGCCGGGGCGACGGGATGTTGGTTTCGACCCTGCTGCAGGCGACTTTGTTCCGCCTGGTGCTGATGGTCTTCGTGGCGTTTGCCGTGTTTCGGGTGGCCCAACCCTACACCTTCGGCGGCACTCACCTCCTGGACCTTTCGCTCGCGCCCGAGTTTCGGAACAGCATGCGCACGATCAGCCTCATCATCCGAGGGGATGCTGACCAGCCGCCGATGCATCAGTGGGCGAACCGCATGCCTTTTGTTTTCCCTTGGGTCAACATGGTGGTGTGGGGCATGGGGCTGCCGCTCGGGTTGGCTGCCTGGGCTGGCTTTGGGCTGGCTGCCTGGCAGGTCGTGCGCGGCCTGACGGTGCGACCCGATCCGCACGCGGTGAGGGCGCACCTCTTGCCGGTGGCGTGGGTGGGCGGCATGTTCGTCTACCACAGCATGCAGTTCAGCTACACGATGCGGTATTACCTGCCCATCTATCCGCTGCTGGTCATGCTGGCAGCGTGGGTGTTGTGGTGGCTGGTTGAGCAGGCGAATGGGCGAATCAGCGAATCGGCGAGTCAGCGAATCACGAATCACGAATCACGGATGCGCCATTCGCCATTCGCTAATTTGCTTTGGCCCTTGCCCTGGCATCGGTTCGCCTACGGGCTGGTGGCTGTTGTCACCGTTTTCACCATCCTGTGGGGTTGGGGGTTTCTCGCGATCTATCGCAGGCCGCTGACCCGGATCACTGCCTCTAAGTGGATGTATCAGAACATCCCGGAAGGCAGTGTGGTGGCAAACGAGCATTGGGACGATCCCTTGCCGGGTAGCTTCGACGGTAAACTCGGCTTCAAGCCGGCCGGTTACTACTACGGTTTGACCGATCCCAATACCGGGCGACGTGAGGGCCAGATCGAAAACTATGCCGAGGACACGCCGGAGAAGCGCGAAAGGCTGTATCGCTGGTTGAATGAAGCGGACGTGATTGTCATGTCCAGCAATCGCCTGTGGGGTTCGATCCCTCGGCTGCCCATGCGATATCCGATGACCTCGTTGTATTACCAGCTTATGGCCGAGGAGAAGCTGGGATTTGAGTTGGCCGCGCGCTTCACGTCGTTCCCGACGATTTTCGGCATCCAGTTCGACGACACCTGGGCCGAGGAGGCGTTCAGCGTCTACGACCATCCTGAGGTGCGCATCTATCGCAAGACCCCGGCCTACAGCGAGGCGTTGGCCCGCAGTTACTTCGACAAGATTGACCTGGAACAGGTCATTATGATGTGGCCCAAGCAGGTCACCCAGGCCCCTACCGCCCTCTACCTCACCGAAGAGGAGGCGGCGCGACAGCGGGCGGGCGGCACGTGGTCGGAGATCTTCGATTTGGACGGGTGGATTAACCGGTCGCATGTGCTGGCTGTGCTGGTTTGGTTGGCGCTGCTCTTGCTTCTGGGCCTGATCGCCTTCCCCATCACGTTCGTCGTGCTGCGCGGCCTGGGCGACCGGGGGTACGGGCTCAGCAAGACGCTGGGGGCGTTGCTGCTGGCGTGGCTGAGCTGGATCGGGCCAGGTCTGAAGATCGTGCCGTATCAGCGGTGGTGGATTGCCTTTGCGTTGGGCTTGATGGTTGGGCTCTCGGCCGCTTTGAGCTGGCGCAGGCGGCATGCGATCCTGGCGTTCGTGCGCGAGCGGAGGAATTTGCTGCTGACCGAAGAGGCCATCTTTCTGGTGCTTTTCGGGCTGTTCTTGCTGATCCGCATCGGCAACCCCGACCTGTGGCATCCGGCCCGCGGGGGCGAGAAGCCCATGGAGCTCGCTTATCTGAACGCAGTGATCCGTTCGACGACCTTCCCGCCCTACGACCCGTGGCACGCTGGCGGCTTCATCAATTACTACTACTTCGGCTTCGTCATCGTCGGCACCCTGATCAAGCTGACCGGCATCGTGCCCTGGGTGGCGTACAACCTGGCAGTGCCTACTCTTTTCGGGCTGACGGGGGTGGCCGCTTTTTCGGTCGCGTTCAACCTGGCCGACGGCGACCCGGCAACCGAGTTCCCGGGCGAGGAAGGCCCGTATCACGGCATGCGCATCGGGTCGTTGCTGGCCGGCCTGGCGGGGGTGTTCTTTGTGACCATCATCGGCAACTTCGGGAACTTGAAGCTGCTGCTGGATCAGTTGGCCCAACGTGCGCCCGGTGGCATGGGAGAAGGGGCCTTAGCCAAGGTGGTCGCTGCGATCGGCGGGTTGATCGCCGTGCTGACCGGCCAGGCGCGACTGGACTTCCCCAATGACTGGTGGTTCTGGAATGCCTCTCGGGTGATCCCCGATACCATCAACGAGTTTCCCTTCTTCACGTTCACCTATGCCGACCTGCACGCACACATGATCGCGTTGCCGCTGACGCTGCTGGCGCTGGCGACGGCCGTGGCGTTGGTGCGGTTGGGGGGACGCGGGGATGTGGGGACGCGGGGACGCGGAGACGCGGAGACGCGGGGACGCGGGGATGTGGAGACGCAGGGACGCGGAGACGCGGGGAGAGGCGAGCCGAGCCCCTGGTGTATTCCGGTGGCGGAATTGTTGCCGCTGTTGTTGGCCGGACTGGTCATCGGCGCACTGCGGGCGACCAACACATGGGATTTCCCCACCTTCCTGCTGGCGGTCCTGGCCGCTGTGACGGTGCTGGAAGGAACGCGGCGGGGCCGCCTGGCCGCGCAGTTGCGTCTGGCCGACGCCGACCTGGCGCAGATGATCGCCTTCGGTTTTCGGGCGCTGGTAGCGGTCTTGTGGCGCACCGTGGTAGTTTTTGTGGTCGCAACGATCACCTTCTACCCGTACACCCGTTACTACGCGACGGCCTACACCGGTCTGGAGATCTGGAAGGATGCGAGGACGACGCTGCCCGATTACCTGACCGTTTGGGGTTTCTTCATGGCCGTGGGCGCGATCTTCCTGGTGGTTGAGCTGGCCTCCCAGGTTCGTGCCAGGCAGGTGCCGGTGTGGTTGCAGGACCTCTTGCCTTCGATTGCTGTGCTGGCCCTGGCGTTGATCGCTGCCGGTTACCTCTTGAAGGTCCGCATCTGGTTGATCGCCTTGCCGTTGTTCGTGCTGGCAGTGCTGCTGGCGTTGGGCCGCGATCTTCCGCCGGCACGCAGATTGGGGCTGTTGCTCCTCGCGCTGGCGCTGGCGATCACCATGGGCGTCGAGGTCGTCCGCTTGAAGGACGACATCGGCCGGATGAACACGGTGTTCAAGTTCTACATGCAGGCCTGGACGCTGTTTGGGATCAGCACGGCGTTCGGCCTGGCGACCTGGGCGCCGCGTTCTCTGGCGTGGCGGCCTCAGTTGCGCCGGCTGGCGGTCGGCCTCACCGTGATCCTGTTCCTGGGGACGCTTCTTTACCCGCCTTTTGCGGCGCGCGCCAAAGTGCGGGATCGCTTCTCAGCCGAGGCTTCCCCGCGCGGGCTGGACGGCATGGCCTACATGGAGAAAGCACTCCACTTCGAAAACGGCCGCGAGGTGCGCCTGGCCGACGACCGGCGGGCCATGTTGTGGTTGTTGCAGAACATCCAGGGATCGCCGGTGATCCTGGAGGCGCAGATCCCGGAATACCGCTGGGGCAGCCGCTTCAGCATCTACACCGGGCTGCCGACGGTGCAGGGCTGGAACTGGCACCAACGCCAGCAACGTTCCGTGGTGCCGGCCGTGGTGGAGCGTCGCGTGCGCCACGTGGAGGAGATCTACAACACCCTCGATCTGCCGCGGGCGCAGCACCTGCTGGACACTTACCGGGTCAGCTATATCATCGTGGGTGAGTTGGAGCGGGCCTACTATCAGCCGGCCGGGCTGGCCAAGTTCGAAACGCTGGTGGCTCAGGGCTATCTGGCGCCGGTGTATCAGGAGGGAGCGGTGACCATCTATGAGGTGGTGGGGCGGGGGATGCGCGTGATGCCGGTGATCACGACGACTGTCGGCCCGCAGCCTGTGCCCACGCCCACCGAGCCCGTTTCACCTTTGCCGTCCCCGGCATCCTTCGAGTCGCCGCAGCCGTGAGGCGGTGGTCTGTGGAGGTAGGGCCGTCGGTGCAGCAGTGGCGGGGTTTGCTGCAGGGCCTGGTGCTGGCCTTGCTGGTGTTCATCGCTGCTGCATTGCGCCTGTACGATGTGAACTGGGATCAGTTCCAGCATGTACACCCGGACGAACGCTTCATCGTGTGGGTGGCCGATACCATCGCGTGGCCCGGCAGCCTGTCCGCCGCCCTGGACCCGGAACGGTCCACGCTCAACCCCTTTCGCTGGCCGCCGGCCGACTCCCCCGCCAGCAAGGACGCTAACCTGGCCGGCAAGCCGCGCAATTACGCCTACGGCCATTTCCCGCTCTATTTGCTGGTGACTGCGGCGCATCTGGGGCAAAGCGTTGCCAACTGGCTGGGCGCGAACGCGGCTTCGTTCCCCGGCACCTTCCAGCCGATCCATGTGGTGGGCCGAAACCTGACCCGTTACGATTACCTGCCGCTGGTGGGCCGGGTCCTCTCGGCCCTGGTTGATATGGGGACGCTGATCCTGGTCTACTTCCTGACGCGGCAGCTGGTGCAGAGCTGCACTTCAGCGGGTCAAAACGTTCGTAGTAACGACTTCGGTCGTTCTGCGGGCCAGGGAGCGGTTGAAGTCGCTGCTACGAATAATGTCATTCCTCTGCTGGCTGCCGCGGCTTATGCCTGCGCCGTGCTGCCGATCCAGTTGAGCCATTTCGCCACAGTGGACGCCCTGCTGACCTTCTTCGTGACCGCTTCGGTGGCCCTGGCCGTGCGCACTGCCACCAAAGCCGCTTTGCGGACGAACAGCGAATCGGCGAACAGCGAATCGGCGAATGGCGAATCGGCGAATGGCGGATCAGCGAATGGCGAATCAGCGAATGGCGAATCGGCGAATGGCGAATCAGCGAATGGCGGATCAGCGAATGGCGAATCGGCGAATGGCGAATCAGCGAATGGCGGATCAGCGAATACGCAGTACGTAGTACGCAGTACGCCCTACCCGTGGCTCTCCTGGCTATCGGCCGGGATCATGGCCGGGCTGGCGATCGGCTCGAAGTTCAGCGCGGTGCTGTTGGCCCTGCCACTGCTGGCCGCCGCATTGTACGGACTGCCCCAGGGCGCGCGGCGGCGACAGGCCGTGCTGGTCATCGGCCGGCTTGCGGCGGTCGGGACGGTCGCGCTGTTGACGTTTGCCCTCACCAATCCTTTCGCCATTGTTGAGTTCGACGCCTACGTGCGCCAGATTGCGGCGCAAAACGCGATGGTCAGCGGCGTGATGGACGCGCCGTACACCCGGCAGTACATCGGCACGCTGCCGTATCTCTATTTCATCCATCAGCTCAGCCAGTGGGGCCTGGGCTGGCCGTTGGGGGCAGTTGCCTGGGGCGGGTTCGCGTGGGCGGTGGTTCAGGCGGGCCGACGCCGGGCGGGGCCTGCTCTGGTGGTGATGCTGGCGTGGGCGCTGCCGTATTTTGCCGTCACCGGCGCATTTCACGCCAAGTTCCTGCGCTATATGGCGCCGCTGCTGCCGTTCCTGGTAGTGTTCGGGTCGGCCGCGCTCCTTCACCTCTACAAGGCGCTTTCCCGACGGTGGGGCTCTTGGGGCAGGGCGGCCTGGAGCCCTGGAGTTGTCATAATCATCGGCGTCACGGCGACGTGGGCGTTGGCCTTCATGGGCGTCTACCGTCAGGAGCACCCGTGGATTCAAGCCTCGCGCTGGATCTATCAGAACATCCCCGAGGGCAGCAAGCTGCTGAGCGAACACTGGGACGACGCGCTGCCGCTGTCGCTGGACGAGCTGCCCGGGGTGCGTCCTCAGCGGCGCACATACGAGCGCGTCGAGCTGCCGCTGTGGGATCCCGATACGCCGGAAAAGCTGGACTGGTTGGTGGCCGAGTTGAGCACGGCCGATTATATCGTGCTGGCCAGCGACCGCCTTGCCACGCCCATACAGCGGCTGAAGGCGCGCTACCCCATGACCGGCCAGTACTATCGCATGCTGTTCGCCGGCGACCTGGGCTATCGGCCGGTGGCCGAGTTCACCGCTTATCCGCGGTTGGGGCCCCTGGTGATCCGCGACGACGGAGCGGATGAGAGTTTCTACGTCTACGATCACCCCCGGGTTCTGGTGTTCGAGAACACCGGCCGGCTGTCGGCCTCGTTGCTGCGCGCCCGGTTGGGCAGGTATCTGCCGTTGGGGGCGCGTCGCTGGGATGTCTGGCAGCAAGCGGAGTACCCCCTGCGTGGTGAGGCTGGGGTCAGCGATGCCGGCCGGCCAGCGCACGGGCTCGCCTTCTATGCCTGCGCGTTGCCGTCGGGCTGTTCTGCTGAGGATGCCTGGTCGGCCCCGCGCCCTGCAGGCCGTGCCCCCGGCCTGGCGCGCATGATCCCCCAGGCCCCTGCGCCCAACGCGCCGCTGACCCTATCGCAGCCGGTGGACACTTTGCCGGTCGTGGCCGATTTCCGGTGGAACCGGGCAGCCAGCGAGTCCCCCTTGTTGGCCGTGGCGCTGTGGTGGCTGGCAATGAGCCTGTTCGGCTGGCTGGCCTGGCCGCTGTTGTTTCCGCTGCTGGGAGGGCTGCGAGATCGCGGCTATGGCCTGGCGCGAGCAGCGGGTTGGTTGCTGGTGGGGTGGGTGCACTGGCTGGGGGTGAGCCTGGGCGCATGGCAGAACCGTCTGGCCCCGCTGATTGCTGTGCTGGGTGCCCTGGCTGTCGCCGGCGCGGTTGCGGCCTGGCTGGGGCGCCGGAAGCTGGTCCGGTTCTGGCGCGCGCATCGCAAGCTGCTGTTGGGCCAGGAGGCCTTGTTTGCGGGCGCGTTCTTGTTTTTCGTGGGCGTGCGGCTGCTCAACCCGGACTTGTGGCAGCCCTGGAACGGCGGCGAGAAGTTCATGGAGTTCGCTTTTCTGAACGCCATTTTGCGCAGTCCGTTCTTTCCGCCGTATGATCCTTATTTCGCCGGCGGCATCATCAACTATTACTACTACGGCCTGTACCTGGTCAGCCTGCTGATCAAACTCACCGGCATCTATTCAGAGGTGGCGTTCAACCTGGCGGTGCCGGGCCTGTTTGCGTTGACCGCAATGGGCGTCTTCAGCGTGGGCTATTCCCTGGCTGCCGGACAGGTGCGGCGGGAACCGTCCACGGAGCAGGACGAGGATGCGTCAATTTCCTCCCTGCACGATCCCTGGCGCCCTTCGTATAGCGGACCCAGTTCCCAGGGGAGGGGGCCTGCGCTGACTGGGTTGATGTCGGTCGCGATGGCGTTGTTGATGGGGAATCTCAGCGGCCTGCGGTGGCTGGCGAAGGCTTATCTCGCCCTTTTGCAGGGCGCGCCGCTGCCCCACTACGACTACTGGGCCGCCAGCCGGGTGATCCCGTACACCATCAACGAATTCCCGCTGTGGACCTTCACTTTCGCCGACCTGCACCCGCATATGATCGCCATGCCGTTCGGGATGTTGGTAGTGGGCCTGGCGTTGAACTGGATGCTGGCCGGGAGTCAGGGGTCAGGGGTCAGGGGCCAGGGGTCAGAGGTTGCCTGCGTCCCTGTTTCCTTGTCCACTTGTCTACTTCTCTCCCTTGCCCTGGGCGCGTTGGGTGCGATCAATACGTGGGACCTGCCCACGTACGCGCTCCTGGTGGTCGGGGTGTTTGTGATCGCCGGGTGGCGACGAGGATGGCGGCGCCTGGTGTCTGGGATCGTGGCGGCTGCGACGACACTGGTCGCAGCAGTGGCCGCCTATTGGCCGTTCTACGCGCATTATCAGGCGCAAGTAGGCAGCGGCGGCGCTGCGCTGATCGGCCGTTTTCTGGCGTGGACGCGCGAGGCCAGTCCGGTGGGCGACTGGATCACCCTTTGGGGGTTCTTCTTGTTCGTGGCGCTGAGCTACCTGGCGACGATGTGGTGGCGGGAGGGCAGGTCGTCTCGCATCCCGGCTGCAGGGGAACCACAGGCCTGGGCTGCGGCGTCCGGTGGTGAGGCGGGTTATCCGCAGCAAGCTGCGGCGTCCGGCAGTGAGGCGGGTGGCCCGCAGCAAGCTGCGGCGTCCGGCAGTGAGGTGGGTGGTCCGCAGCAAGCTGCGGCGTCCGGGGGTGAGGTGGGTGGTCCGCAGCAAGCTGCGGCGTCCGGGGGTGAGGTGGGTGAGCTGCGGCAAGCTGCGGCGTCCGGGGGTGAGGTGGGTGGTCCGCAGCAAGCTGCGGCGTCCGGTGGTGAGGCGGGTGGTCCGCAGCAAGCTGCGACGTCCGGGAGTGAGGTGGGTGGCCCGCAGCAAGCTGCGGCGTCCGGGAGTGAGGCGGGTGGTCCGCAGCAAGCTGCGGCGTCCGGTGGTGAGGCGGGTTATCCGCAGCAAGCTGCGGCGTCCCGCGGTATGGCGTCCGGGGGTGAGGTGGGTGGCCCGCAGCAAGCTGCGGCGTCCGGGGGTGAGGTGGGTGGCCCGCAGCAAGCTGCGGCGTCCGGGAGTGAGGTGGGTGGTCCGCAGCAAGCTGCGGCGTCCGGGAGTGAGGTGGGTGGTCCGCAGCAAGCTGCGGCGTCCGGTGGTGAGGCGGGTGGTCCGCAGCAAGCTGCGGCGTCCGGGAGTGAGGTGGGTGGCCCGCAGCAAGCTGCGGCGTCCGGCAGTGAGGTGGGTGGTCCGCAGCAAGCTGCGGCGTCCGAAGGCGAGAAGGGTGAACCGCAGCAAGCTGCGGCGTCCGGGGGTGAGGTGGGTGGTCCGCAGCAAGCTGCGGCGTCCGGCAATGAGGCGGGTGGTCCGCAGCAAGCTGCGGCGTCCGCTGCGGCGTCCAGGAGAATCGGCCGACCGTGGCTGGCGGGGCTCCTGGGGCTGACCGCTGTGCTGACGTTGCTGGCGGCCGCCGGCCGGCCCACGGCTGCCCTGGCCGCACTGCCGATCTCCCTGGCTGTGCCTTTGATTTTCCGCCGTCGGACTTCTGCTGGGAGAACTTTCGTCGCCCTGCTGCTCATTTTGGGGATGGACGTGGTCGGCGGGATCGAGCTGGTCTATCTGCGCGATTTCCTGGAGGGGGGCGAGTGGTACCGGATGAACACTCTGTTCAAGTTCTCGGTGCCTGCATGGCTTTTCCTCTCGCTGGCCGGCGGCGTGATGTTGCGGGAGAGTTGGGCTGGGGTGAGCAAGCTGCCGCTCGGGTTCGGCCTGCTCTGGAAAGCCGCCGTGGCCGTGCTGGTCGCCGGTGGGTTGGTCTTTCTGGTGGTGGGCATCCCGGCCCGGGTGGATGACCGTTTCCCTGGAGCGCGGCCTGCCATCGGCACGCTGGACGGCATGGCCTACATGACGGTGGGAACCTACACCTGGCCCAGCGCCGAGCACGTCATCAACCTGGGCCCCGAACGCGATGCCATCCGTTGGCTGTGGGCCAATGTGCGCGGCACGCCGGTGATTGCCGAGGCGCCGGCCGCAGGGTATGAGGTGGGGGGCCAGTATGTCGGCTACGACTACTATCGCGCGGGTGGCCTGCGCGTCGCCAGCCTGACCGGCCTGCCCACCTTTGTCGGCCAGCACCAGTACGAACAGCGGCCCGGCGATCAGGTCGGCTTGCGCACCGGACAAGGGCAGGAGTTCTTCCGCACCACGGACATCGGCCGGGCCCGGGAGTTGATGCGTCAACTGCGGGTCGGCTACGTCTATGTCGGCCGGCTGGAACGCATCTTGTTCAAACCCGAAAGCCTGGCGAAGTTCGATCAGATGGTCGCCCTGGGCGACCTGGAGGTCGCATATCGCAACGAGGGCGTGGTGATCTACCGCGTCATCAGCCGAGGCGAGTAAAACACCCCGCCTGTGTTGTTTGGGAGCTGGCCCGCAGCATGCTAAAATGTGGCACATCTGCGCCCGGCTGCCGACGGCGGCCGCAGATGATCTGGCGTTGACCGATTGACAACAGGATGCTCATGCTTGCCGTCCTTTCGTGGTGGTTTGTCTCACAACTGATGGCTGTGGCGGTCTGGCCGCTGACGTGGCGGTTGTTCCGCCGCCTGCCGGGCCGGGGCTACCCCTTCGCCAAGGCGCTGGGGCTGTTGCTGGTGTCGTATGTGCTGTGGTTGGGGGCCACCTTGCGCGTGCTGCCCAATCATCAGGGCGGTATCCTGGCGGCCCTGCTGGTTGTGACCGGGGCTTCCTGGTGGCTGGGCCGCGCAGGCTGGCAGGCCGACGCCGAGGGAAAGCGCCCTCTCCTCCTGTGGTTGCGCCAACAGCGCGGCCTGGTAATCGCCACCGAACTGCTTTTTCTTATCGTCCTGGCTGGATGGGCGGCGTTCCGGGCTTACAATCCCGAGATCGCGGGCACCGAGAAGCCGATGGAGTTCGCTTTCATCAACGGCGTGTTGCGCAGCCGTTTCTTCCCTCCGCAAGACCCCTGGCTTTCCGGCTATGCGATCAGCTACTACTACTTCGGCTATGTGATGTTGGGCTTGCTGATCCGGTTGACGGGCACCGACCCGGCCGTCGGTTTCAACCTGGGCGTCGCGTTGTGGTATGCCCTGGTCATGGTGACGGCTTTCGGGGTCGGGCACGCGCTGGTAGGACTGGCAGGGGGTGGTCAGGAGGCAGGGGGCAGGGGGCAGGGCCGCGGGATTCGCTATGGCCTGCTTGCGGCGCTGTTCGTCGGGTTCATCGGCAATCTGGAGGGGGTGATCGAGGCCGGCTATCATCGTGGGTTCCTGCCGCTGAGTTTTGTCCGCTGGCTGGATATCAAACAGCTTACCGATATACCGCCCTCCGGCAACTGGACGGGTGGCTTCTGGTGGTGGTGGCGTGCCTCACGGGTGATCCACGACAAAGACCTGCTGGGCAATTCGGTTGAGGTCATTGACGAGTTCCCCTTCTTCAGCTTCTTGCTGGGCGATATGCATCCCCATGTCCTGGCGCTGCCGTTCGCGTTGCTGGCGGTCGGGCTGGCGTTGAATTTGCTGCTGGACGCACGCGATTTCGGATTTCGGATTTCGGATTTCGGATTGAGCGGCTCGCCAGACAAACAATCTACAATCCGCAACCCACGATCCGCAATCCGGGGTTTCTGGCACTCCCTGGGCCAGCTCATCGGGATGGGCACGCCGGGCGTTCTCCTGTACGCTTTGGCCCTGGGCGCGCTGGGCTTCCTCAACACCTGGGATTTTCCGATCTATGTGGGGTTGGCTGCGTTAGCGCTGGGCGCAGGCCTGGTCTGGCGAGAGGGTTTCACCTGGGGCGCAACGGGCCGGGCGCTGGCCGGCGCGGCGGTCTTCGGTTTATTGGGATGGCTGCTCTATCTGCCCTTCTACATCGGATTCCAGTCGCAACTGGGCGGCGTCCTCCCCAACTTGCTGTTCCCCAGCCGCTTCAGCCAGTTTTTCGTGATGTTCGGCCTGTTCCTGTCGGTGGCGACCTTCTACCTGGCTTTGTTGAGCATCGGGCGGACACGGGCGGTGCTGCGGGGTTTTGCCCGGGTTCTGCCGTGGACGTTGCTGCTTCCTGTCCTGCTGTTGGGTCTGGTTGTGGCGGGCCTCCTGGTGTTGCCTAACGGCCGGCTGTACGTCCAGGAGGTGCTGAACAACCCCGGGGTGGCCGCTCAGGTTCCGGAGCGTTCGGTCATGGCGCTGGCAGGGCTGGTGGTGCGCATCCGCCTTACCACTCCCTGGACCTGGCTGGTCCTCGCGCTGTTGATTTCGTGGGCGGCAGGGGTGTTGTGGGCGGGCCTGGTGGGGACGCGGGGACGCGGAGAGGGAGAGACGCGGGGACGCGGAGAAGGGGAGACGCGGGGACGCGGAGAAGGGGAGACGCGGGGACGCGGAGAGGGAGAGACACGGGGACGCGGAGAGGGAGAGACGCGGGGACAGGGAGATGGTCGCAGTGTGTTGTCCATTTCTGTGGCCGATGTGTTCGCGTTGCTGCTGATCGGCGTGGCGTTGCTGTTGACCCTGGCGCCGGAGTTCGTCTATTTGCGCGATCTGTTCGGCACGCGGATGAACACCGTGTTCAAGTTCTACTATCAGGCGTGGGCGATGTTAGGGCCGGCAGCGGCTTTTGGGCTCAGCCGGCTGGCGGCGCGTGGGGCCATGCCGGCGTTGAGGGTTTCAGGCCTGGCGCTGGCCGCCGCTTTGTGTTTGTTGAGCCTGTGGTATCCCCTGGCGGCCATCCCCAGCAAGGCCGACAATTTCCGTGGGCAGCCGACCCTGGATGGCCTGGCCTATCTACGGCGTTACGACCCTGCGCAGATGGCAGCTATCGAGTGGTTGCGTGCCAATATCGCGCCCGATGCGGTGGTGCTGGAGGCCTCCGGCGGGTCGTATACCGAGGCGGCGCGCGTCTCGATGGCCACCGGCAACCCGACGCTGTTGGGGTGGGATTTTCACGAGCGGCAGTGGCGCGGCAACGCCGGCTATGACAAGGCCGCCGCCGGCAGGTTGGAGGCTTTGGAGCGCATCTATCGGTCGGCGCGGCCCGAGGAGTTACCGGCGTTGCTGGACCGGTGGGGGATTGACTACGTCTATGTGGGCGCGCAGGAGCGTGCCAGGTACGGCATAGGCGACGCTGCGCTGGCGCGCTTCGATCGGGTGCTGAGGTTGGTCTACGACCGGGACGGGGTGCGGATCTACGCGCGGTAGGCAATTGGGGGTAGACTGCAACGATTGCGAAGCGGCGCCGGAGCTGGGGAGGATTGCAAAGCGGCGCTGGAGCGCTGCAATCCAGAAAGCGGCGCTGTGGTGGGGAGGATTGCAAAGCGGCGCTGTGGCGCCGTAATCCAGAAAGCGGCGCTGGAGCGCTGCAATCCAGAAAGCGGCGCTGTGGTGGGGAGGATTGCAAAGCGGCGCCGTGGCGCCGCAATCCAGAAAAGCGGCGCTCCAGCGCCGCAATCCAAAGGGCGGCGCCGGAGCGCTGCAATCCAAAAAGCGGCGCTGTGGTGGGGAGGATTGCAAAGCGGCGCCGTGGCGCCGCAATCCAGAAAGCGGCGCCGGAGCGCTGCAATCCAAAAAGCGGCGCTGGAGCGCCGCAATCCAAAGGGCGGCGCTGGAGCGCCGCAGTCCAAAAAGCGGCGCCGGAGCGCCGCAATCCAAAGGGCGGTGCTGGAGCGCCGCAGTCCAAAAAAGGGATGCGATGGAGCGAGTATTGCTTTCACACAACGATAACCCTCGCGCGATGGCGTTGGCGGACTGGCTCACGGTCGAACGGGCCGCCTACGCCGGGATTGCTGTGATCGCGCTGGGCGTGCGCCTGTGGGGGGTGGGGGCGGTGCCGTTGGGCCCCACCGAGGCCACGCAAGCGTTGCCGGCTGTGCTCGCTGCCGCCGGCCAGCCGGCCGACCTTGCGGGTGTCAGCCCGTTGTTGCATACGCTGCAGCGGGCGACCTTCCTGCTGGTCGGCGCGAGTGACGCTTCGGCGCGCTGGTGGCCGGCGTTTCTGGCCGGCCTGTCGCCGTTGTTGTTCTATGCCTTGCGCAGCCGGCTGACGCGCGGGGGCGCGTTGATGGCCGCGTTCTTGTGGACGCTTTCGCCGTTGGCGGTCTGGGGCGGCCGCATGGCGGTGGGGGATGCGCTGGCACCTGTGCTGGCTTTGTGTGTCCTGGCCGCCCTGGTCTGGGCGTGGGATGTCGGCCCGTCCCGGGCGGTGCTGGTCGCGGGAGCTGCGGCGTTGGGGCTGTTGTTGGGCACCGGGAGCCTGGCGTACACGGCGCTGCTGGCGTTGGCAGCTGCACTGCTGTGGTGGCCGGCCGATGCGCGCCGGCTGGCAGCAGCGGTGCAAACCCAGCGGCGCACGGTTGTCGCCGCTTTCCTGGCGGCCCTGGTGTTGGGCTCCACCTTCTTCATCATTGCGCCTGCGGGTTTGGCAGCGGCTGTGGAGCATCTGGGGCGCTGGCTGACCGACCTGACGCCGGGCGCAGGAACGTACGGCCCGTGGGAGCTGGCGCGCCGACTGCTGTTGAGCGAGCCGCTGCTGTTGGGTTTTGGCCTGGCCGGCCTGATCTGGAGCGTATATCGCGGGGATCGCACCGGGCAGTGGGCCGGCATCGGAGCCGGCCTGGCGCTCTTGGCCGCCTTGCTGGGCCGGGGTCGAGAGCCGGTTGACCTGACCCTGGTCGTGCTCTGGCTGACGTTGTTGGCAGGGCCGGCCATCGCCCGGGTGCTGCGCGTGGCCTGGTCGTGGCGCCGGGAAACCGATCCGTGGGTGCTGGTGGGACTCAGCCTGGCACTGCTTTTTTCGGCTTTGTTGAGCCTGCCCGCGGCGGTGTTGCCTCGCAACGAGCCTGCCTGGCGACAGGTGTATGCCGGGATCGGGATCGGCACTGCGCTGGTCACCGTGATCCTGTGGCTGGCCTATGGCGCATACGGAAACTGGCGCACCGTCGGCCGTGCCCTGCCGGTCGTGCCGTTGATCCTGGGGATGACCTGGCATCTGGGCCAGATGACCTCGCTGAGCTACGACCGGGGCGCGTGGCGCCAAACCGCGATCGCCCATGAGACGGTGGCGCCGGCTGCAACGGACTTTCGAGAGACGTTGCGGCAGCTTTCGGCGCTGCAAGGCGGCGGCGCGCGTGAGACGGCGGTTGACCTGGTCTGGCCCGACCGGGCTGACGATGCTTTGCTTCCGGTCGTCCGCTGGCTGCTGCGTGACTATCCCTATTTGCGCGTCAGCGCGTCCATCCCGTCCGCTCCGGCGCCGCTGGTGGTCACACCCATCGAGGAGCAACCGCGGTTGGCCGACCGCTATACCGGGTCCGAGTTCGTCCTCTTACACCGTTGGCGCCCGGAGACGCTGACGGGTTTCAACGCCAATCTGCGGTGGGTGCTCTACCGGGAGGCCAGGACGCCGCCGGAGACGTCAGGGGTGTTGTTGTGGGCCGACCGGACGCAAAAGTAGCATAGGAGAACTTTCTAGGGATCAGCCTTATGGAGAACACAGAAACCAAATCGCAGAGCTTCCTCGACCGCGCTTTCGTGGGTTTCCTGCGGTTCGACGGCGAAAAACTGGCCTGGACTTTGCTGGTGATCGCAGCCCTGCTCAGCCGCACCATCGGCCTGGGCGACCGCGCCATGAGCCACGACGAGAGCCTGCACACCGTCTACTCGTTCCAGCTTTATGACGGCCGGGGTTATCAGCATCAGCCGATGATGCATGGGCCGTTGAAGTTCGTCCTGAACCCGGTGATGTATTTCCTCTTCGGCGTCAACGACTGGAGCGCGCGCATCCTGGTCGCGCTGTTCGGCGTGGCCATGGTCGCTTTTGTGTGGATGATGCGCCGCTGGCTGGGCAAGACCGGCGCGTTTCTGACCGCGGCCATGTACGCGATCTCGCCCGCGCTGCTGTATCACAGCCGTTACATCCGTGACGAAGTGCTGCTGACCAGCCTGCTGGTGCTGCTGGTCGTCGCCATCTTCCGTTACCTGGAAACACGGACGTTGAAGTGGCTGGTCTGGACGGCCGTGGCGTTGGGCCTGGCGTTCCTCACCATGGAAGCCTCCTTCATTTTCGGCGGCCTGTTCGGCATCTTCCTGGTTTTGGCGCTGGCTGCCCAGCTCTGGGCGATCCAGTGGCCGGCCGGGACAGGCGAGCGGCGCAACTCCTTCCGCATCCTGGTGGGGGTGGCGCTGCCGCTGCTGGCTGCCGGCCTGCTGCTGGTGATTTTCAAGATCAAGGTTGCGGGGATCGTCCTGCTGGCGTTGGGAGCGGTTCTGGCGTTACTGGCCGTGGGCCTGGCGGTGATGAGCTGGGGGTGGAACCTGCGCACCTTCGCCGAGTTGGACCTGATCGTCCTGCTGCTCACGTTGGTGATGCCGTTCCTGTCCGCTGTTGTGTTGAAGGCTCTGGGTTGGCAGATCAGCCAGTTCAACAATCCCGGTGTGATCACCCTGAGCATGGTGTGGCAGGGCGCCCTGGTGTTGAGCCTCATGTTCATCCTCAGCGGCATAGTGGGCTACTTCTGGCTGCGCAAGCGCTGGCTGGTCGCGGCCGGCATCTTCTGGGCGCTGGAGCTGCTGTTCTTCACCACGTTTCTCACCAACGGCCAGGGGATCGGCACGGGGCTGATCGGCTCCCTGGGCTACTGGATTGATCAGCAAGAGGTGATGCGCGGCGGGCAGCCGTGGTACTACTTCTACCTGCTGGTACCGCTGTACGAGTTCCTGCCGTGGCTGTTGAGTATCGGCGGGACGGTCTCGTGGCTCGTGATGGTGTTGCGGGGAGGTGAGGAGACGCGGGGAGGTGAGGAGACGCGGGGACGCGGAGACGCGGGGACGCGGGGAGGTGAGGAGACGCGGGGACGCGGAGAGACGCGGAGACGCGGAGACGCGGGGACGCGGGGAGGTGAGGAGACGCGGGGACGCGGAGACACGCGGGGACGCGGTGAGGGGGAGACGCGGGGACGCGGGGAGGCGACGGTCTACCGGCCACCCTTCAGCGTCCAACGGGTCTTCGAGGCGTTCCTGGTGTTCTGGCCTGCTGGTACCTGGGCAGTGTTCACCTGGGTGGGCGAGAAGATGCCCTGGCATACCACCTATTTCGCTATGAGTATGGCGCCGTTGGCGGGCTGGTGGTTGGGCAGGCTGGTGGACGGGATTGACTGGCGGGCGGGACGGCAACGGGGTATCTTCTGGTTGATGGGGATGATCCCTTTGCTGTTGATCGCCCTGCGGGCGCTGTTCCCGCCTGCGAATCGCCGGCCGTTTGTGGATACGTCGGTCAACGGGTTGAGCAACACGGTCGAGTGGCTGCTGGCGCTGATCGTGGCGCTGGTCCTGGTGTACTACCTGTATGATCGCGTGGCTGCCCTGGGCTGGCGTCAGAGCCTGCGAGCGGCTGCGATCAGCCTGGCCGCTTTGTTGGCCGTCTTCACCGTGGGCGTCTCGTACCGGTTCAGCTTCATTAACTACGACTACGCCATCGAGCCCATGGTCTACGCGCACGCGACCCCCGACATCAAGCTGGCTATGAGCCAGATCGAGGAGATCTCGCGCAAAACGGTGGGGGATCATGCGCTGCGGGTGGCTTACGACGACGATGCCACCTGGCCGTTGGAATGGTATCTGCGCGATTACCCCAACAAGGTTTACTACGGCGCCAGCCCCAGCCGGGACGCCATGGATTCGCCGGTGGTGATCGTGGGCGACAGGAATCTCGGCAAAGTCAGGCCCTATCTGGGTGACCGCTACTACGAGTTCAACTATCGCCTGATCTGGTGGCCGCGCGAGACGTACAAGGGGCTGACCTGGCAGCGCATTTGGGATGGGATCCGTGACCCGGTGCAGCGCGGCCTGTTTTGGGATGTGGTGATCCACCGGCGCTACACCACCAAGACGGCTACCTGGGACCCCATCCATCGCTTCTCGATGTTCGTGCGCAAGGACATCGCTGCGCAGGTGTGGGATTGGGGTGCGCCTGTGTCGGCCGGCACCATCCCAGGGGTGACGGAGGTTGATCCCTACCAGCAAGGGCAGCGCACTATCGGTGCCGTGCAACAGATCGGCACAGCAGGAGTATCAGGCACTGCGCCCGGCCAGTTTGCTTTCCCGCGCGCCTTGACCGTGGACGCCCAGGGCCGCATCTACGTGGCGGATTCGGGCAACCATCGGGTGCAGGTATTCAATGCTGACGGCACCTTCTTGCGCCAGTGGGGCAGCCTGTGCAAGCTGGACACCGGCGAAGGATGCGTCGGCGCAGGCGACGGCCAGTTTAACGAGCCGTGGGGCATCGCCGTGGGGCCGGACGGCAGCGTCTACGTGTCGGACACCTGGAACCACCGCATCCAGCAGTTCACCAACGACGGGCAGTTTGTGCGGAAATGGGGCGTCTTCGGCTCCACGGGCGGTGAGTTGGGCCCGCAGAATCTCCTCTACGGCCCGCGTAGCCTGGCTTTTGGCCGGGACGGCAACCTGTACGTGATGGACACCGGGAACAAGCGGGTGCTGGTATTCGCCCCCGACGGGACTTTTGTCACCCAGTGGGGCGGGGGCGGCATCGTTGAGGGCCGGTTCGATGAGCCGGTGGGCCTGGGCCAGGACGCTGACGGCAACTGGTATGTGGCCGACACCTGGAACCGTCGCGTCCAGAAGTTCACGGAAGACTTCAGATACGTCGCGCAATGGCCCATCAACGGCTGGGCAAGCCAGTCGGTGGTCAACAAGCCCGGCCTGGCAGTGGACCCCGAGCGCAAGCTGGTGTACGTGGTGGATCCCGAGAACTACCGCGTGCTGGCCTTCGGCACCGAAGGCAACTTCAAGGCCACCTGGGGGCTGTATGGTTTCGATGCCCAGTCGTTTGCGCTGCCCACCGACATCGCGGTGGGGCCCGACGGCCGGGTGTACGTGGCAGACGGCGACGCGCACCGCATCATGATCTTCCCGCCGCTGCAGTAACAAAAGTAAAAAAACCGGGCTCGAAGGGTCATCAAGGATGGCTATCCACCATCCCCTCGAGCCCGGTAACCTCACAGATAACCCCCCGCCTCAGCGCGCGCCAGCACTGCCTGGATCGTTTCCACCAGGGCGCGCGCCGAAGCCGCATCCAGCTCCACGGCGACCCGCGCTGCGGGCCCCATGGCGTCATTTGCGAAATCCAGGTTAAGGGTATACTCCAGGTCAGCATGGAACGGGTGGTCGTAGCTCACGCTGACTTGCCGAACTGGGAACCAGCCCTCTGCGCCTTTGCCGGTGCCGGATACGGTGATCTGTTGGCTGATCATGGTGCACATCGGTTATCTCCCTGTCATGGCGTCAACGGCCGGTCGGGGCCAGGTGCCGCTCCAGGAAGGCGAACACCTTGCGCCAGCCGTCCACCGCTGCTTCCTGGCGATAGCTGGGCCGGTCGTGATAGAAGAACCCGTGGCCTGCGCGCGGGTACATGTAGAACTCGTAGGCTTTGCCGTGTTTCTTCAGCGCTTCCTCGTGGCGGGCCACCTGCTCCGGTGAGGGGCTGCGGTCTTCTTCGCCGAAGAGGCCGAGCAGCGGGCAACTCAGGTCAGCCGTGTAGTCCACTGGCGCGACGGGTTGCTTGGGTGTGAGCTCCTCCGGTGCCATCACGACGCGACCGCCCCAGCAATCTATCGCTGCACTGAAGCCCGGCACGCGACAGGCAGCCAGGAAGGCATGACGGCCGCCGGAACAGGTGCCGAACACCGCCACTTTGCCGGTGCAGTAGGGCAGTTGGCGCAAATAGGCCAACGCGCCGGCCACATCGCCCATAACCTGATCGTCGGGCACGCCGCCGGCGCCGCGCACCTTTGCCGCCACATCCTCAGGCGTCCCGTGCCCCTCACGAAAGTAGAGGTTGGGGCACAACGCTATATAGCCGTAGTGCGCGAATTTGCGGGTCGCTTCCCGGTACCATTCGTCCCAACCGGGCAGGTGATGGATCAACACGACGGCCGGAAACGGTCCCTGTCCCAACGGCCGGGCGAGGTACGCGTTGATCAAGTCGCCGGCTGCGGCGGGATACACGATCGTCTCGGCCAGCATCCCCTCGTACATGTCGGTGCGATACATCAGTTTGCCTCCTATGAGTCGGTGTTCGAACGGAGCCATCGGGCCAGGGCGGCCTGATACACCTCGCGCAACGGGACGCCATGAGCCTGTGCTGCCGCGCGGCAGTCCTCGTACTCTGGCGCAGCCTTGGATGTCCCGTCCCCCCAGTGACCGACCTTTATCCTGATGGGCCCGAACTGCGTTTCGACCTGCTCGACAGTTCGGGCCAGGCAATGGCGCGCGACCCGGTGGGCCCGGACGCCCAGGGTGGTGGTCTCGCTGAAGAACACCTGGCGCAGGCGATCGGCATCCTCGGGCCGGCACAGGGCGCTGAGCACCACGCCGGGGCGGTTCTTCTTCATCATGACCGGCGTCAGGTAAGCGTCCAGCGCGCCGGCTGCGAACAGCCGCTCCAGCACATAGCCGTATAGCGCCGGGTTCATGTCATCAATGTTGGTCTCCAGCAGCTCCAGCGATTCGCAGCAGGGCGCGTCGGCCGGTTCAGCAGCTCCCAGCAACACCCGCAAGATGTTGGGTTCCGGGGTGAGCCGGCCCCCGGCCCCGTAACCGACCGCTTCAAGCCGCATGGCGGGGATGGGGCCGTACGCAGACGCCAGCTCGGTGATGAGTGCGGCCGCAGTGGGGGTGACCGTTTCGACGGGATGGGGTACCCCCACGATGGGCGCAGCGGGCCGGCCTTCTCTGGGTTGCGAGGCCAGGAGCGCGACGGTGGCCGGCGCCGGTAGCGGCATGGGGCCGTGGGAGCCGTCCAGCATCCCGCGACCCAGGGGCACGGGCGAGCAGACAACCCGCTGCACCCCGAGCAGTTCCAGTCCCAGCAACACCCCCGTCACATCCACGATGGTGTCCAGCGCGCCCAGCTCATGCAGATGCACGGCCTCGACCGGCGCGTTGTGAATGGCCGCTTCCACCTCGATCATGCGGCGGAAGATGCGGAGGCTGCGCTCTTTCACGGTCGCCGGGAGCGCGCTTTCTCGGATGATCGCCTCGATCTCCGCCAGATGACGGGCGGGCGCGCGGTCATCGGTGTGGACGTCCACCTTGGTGGCCGAAAACGCGCCGCGCATCACTTTGGCGCACGATATGGCGAAGCCGGCCAGGTGCAGTCCGGCCAGCCCCTGCTGCAGTTCTGCGCACGACAGGCCCGCGTCCACCAGGGCGCCCAGCAACATGTCGCCGCTGGCGCCCGAGATCAGGTCGAAGTAAGCCAGTTTCATGGCGCGTTTCCTTTGAGGATCTTGAAGGCGTGTACTGCTGCGCCGAAGCCGTTGTCAATGTTGACCACTGCCACACCGGGCGCGCACGAGTTGAGCATGGCCAGCAGCGCGGCCAGCCCGCCGAAACTGGCGCCATAGCCGACGCTGGTAGGCACAGCGATCACCGGACATGCGACCAGCCCGCCGATCACGCTGGGCAGAGCGCCTTCCATGCCGGCCACTGCGATGATCACCCGGGCTTCCTCCAGGATCTTGCGCCGGCTCAGAAGGCGGTGCAGGCCGGCGACGCCCACGTCGTTGACGCGCATCACTCGCCCGCCGAGGAAGGTCAAGGTCAGCGCTGCCTCCTCGGCTACCGGCAGGTCGCTGGTGCCGGCCGTGACGACTGCGACGTATGGCTGCGTCTCATCCGCCAGTGCGGCTGCCGCGGCCTGTTGCTCTGCGGGGGAGCGGCGGTCGAGGATGGCGACGCGAGCCAGGTCATAGCAGGTTGCATCGGGGAAGCGGTCACGGATGGCCGCCAGGGCCTCGCCGGAGAGGCGGGTGGCCAGGACCCGGCCCTCGCGCTGGACGATGCGCGCCATGATCTCCACGACCTGCTCCGGCGTTTTGCCCTGGCCGAACACCACCTCGGGCACGCCGGTGCGCCCTGTGCGGTGGTGATCGAGCGTTGCGTAGTCGAGATCAGTCATGGCGCTGCCAGGCCTCGTTCATGCTGCCGCTGCGAAAACCGGCCAGGTCCAGCGCCACGTAGGTAAAGCCGATGCGGCGCAACGCGGCCACGATCTCTGCGCGCTGTTCCAATACGCGCGGGAAATCGGCCGGTTCCACTTCCAGCCGCGCCACGGTGTCGTGATGGCGCACGCGCACCTGGCGTAGCCCCAGCTCGTGGAGCAACCGTTCGGCGCGTTCGACCTGGCTCAGCAGCTCCACGGTGACCGGCGTACCGTACGGAATACGGGAGGAGAGACAGGCCGCAGCCGGCTTGTCCCAGTTGGGCAGGCCCAGCGCCCGGGCCAGATCACGCACCTCGGCTTTCGTGAGCCCGGCCTCCTGCAGGGGGCTGCGCAGGCCGAGCTCTTGTGCTGCGCGGCGCCCAGGCCGGTGGTCGCCCACATCGTCGGCGTTGTTGCCGTCCAGCACATAGCGAAAGCCGCCCTGGCGGGCATAAGCCAGCAACGCCTCCCCCACGTGTTGCTTGCAGAAGTAGCAGCGATCCGGCGTGTTGGCCAGGTAGTTGGGGTCGCTGAACTCGTCGCTCTGCAGGCATACGTGGCGGATGCCGATCGTGGCCGCAATGGCCTGCGCTTCCTCGAGCTCGGCGCGCGGCAGGCTGGGGGAGTCGGCGGTCACGGCCACCGCCCGGGCGCCCAGTTCGTCATAGGCGACCTTGGCCACCAATGTGCTGTCCACGCCGCCCGAAAAGGCGACCACCACCGAGCCCATCTGGCGCATCATTGTTCTCAGCCGGGCCAGCTTGTTTCCCACGGTCTCTTGCGGTCCGTTGGGTTTGTCCATCTCAGGTTACCTTTATACTTGCACACCCAGGCCGCGCAGCAACGCGCCGACGCCGTAAGCGACGGCCGCGGCCAGCCCGCCCACCACCAGCATCTCCAGCCCGCTGCGCAACGGCCGCCGGCCGGTGACCAGCACCTTGGCCGCGCCCAGGCCAAAGAGCGCCAGGCCCGAAAGACCCAGCGAAATGGGGAAAGCGAGATGAGACGGCACCGGGACTACCAGCCCCAGCAGATAGATCAGCAACGGCACGCTGCCGGCCAGCACGAAAGCCCCAAAAGTGGCCACGCCGTTGATCAGCGGGTTGCCGTCGTTGCGGAGCATCTGAAGCTCCTCGAGCATCATGGCGTCTACCCAGCGGGTCTTATCGCGGCTCTGGATGGCCACCAGTTGTGCCGCGTCCTCCTCGGGGTAGCCGCGCGCCCGGTACAGCTCGTACAGTTCGGCGCGCTCCCCGTCGGGGAAGTGGTCAACCTCCCACTGTTCCCGGCGGCGTTCTTGCTCGTAGTATTCCTGTTCACTTTTGGTCGAGAGATAGGCACCGGTGGCCATCGAAAAGCCGTCGGCCAGCAGGTTGGCCAGCCCCAGGATCAGGATCACCCCGGTCCCCAGGTTGGCACCGGCCACGCCGCTGACCACGGCAAAGGTGGTGATGATGCCATCCAGCCCGCCGTAGACCACATCGCCCAGGTATTGCGCGCCGCTGCCGGCATGTTCCTCGCGCGTGGCGTGAGCGATGCGGCGGAAGTCGTGGGCCGCGGCGGCTGCCGCTTTATCGCCCCTGGCGAAAGCCTTGCGCGCTTCATCAATTCGCTTGCTGATGCTCATGTCGGTAACAAAAAAACCTCCGTCCTGTGGCGTGCAGCGACGTTACATCAGCCATGCCCTGTGGCCGGGCATGGAGGTTCGGTCGCTGCAGCACCGGTTTTGGTGGATGTTGGTTCTACTCGGTTGCAGCGGCATCGAGCCGGTACCTTTCAAACAACACCTCATTGTGGGATGGGTCAATAACGCAAATTCCCTCTTCAGTCTCGTGATATGGCAGCTCCAGTTCCTCCACGCGCGCGAGGAAGGATTGCCAGGCCGCAAGCGAGGGGAATCTGAACGCGATATGCTTCAGCCCCAGCGCATCGGGCGGCGGGAGCGGTGCACCCTCGCCCTGCCAGGTATTATAACCGATGTGGTGGTGATAGCCACCAGCCGAGACCATGCCCATACGGAAGTCGCGTGCCGTGCCCATATCGTCGAAGCCCAGCAGGTCGTGGTAGAAGTGACGGGTTGCCGACAAGCTGGCGACGTGAAGGTGGAAATGTCCCATACGCGTCTGGGGTGGGACGGGCGGGTCGAGGCGGTCGTCGGGGGCCAGGTGGGCGAAGAGCGCGTCCAGGTCGAGGGGCTCACGCCCGTTGCTGGGGCGGCCGTCCGCCCAGCGGGCGTAAAGCCCCCCGTTTTCATCCAGCGCAAAAATCCCATCCTCCGGCGATTCGCAGTACAGCTCGATTTCGTTGCCCTCTGGGTCGGAGAGATAGGTGGTCTTGGTCATGACGTGGTCGGTGGGCGCGTTAGGCCACCGCAAGGCAAACAGCCGGCCGATGGCGCGCGCCAGTTCGCGGCGGTTCGGGAAGAGCAAGGCGAAGTGGTAGATCCCCGTCACGCCGCGATAGCGTTTGCCGGCCGGCAGGTAGGTCAGGCGTACCAGATCGCGCCCGCCCACGCCCAGCCCGGCGCTTTGCCCCTCCCGCCAGTTCAGCTCCAGCCCGATCACCTGCCGGTAGAAGCGCAGTTGATTTTCCAGGTTCGCCACCTTCAGGTGGACGTAGGCGGGGCGCGTCTTAGGATGGATGCGGTGCGGGGCAATAGCAACCGGTTGAGGCGGACTTAGAGTCTTCATTCGAATCAAGCCTACAGGCTGAACGGCCACGGCTGTGGGATCGCCAGGAACATGAGCGATGAGCCCAACAGCGCCAGGTTCTTGAGGAAGTTCACCATCTCCCCCATCCTCTGCATGGGATCCTTCACGGCCCAGAAGTTGTGCATCATGAAGGTGACGGGCAGGAAGAAGACCACCAGGGCGATGACGCCGATGACCGGCTGGAAGCCGGTGAGGATGCTCAGCCCGCCGATCAGCAGCAGCACGCCTGCGCCGAGCACCGCGAGCTTCGGCGACGGCACGCCCTTGGAGCCGGCATAGCCGGCCAACATGTTGGTCTGCGTGAAGTGATTGAAGGCGTTGAAGAGATAGTACAGCCCGACGATGATCCGACCGATGAGAAACGCGATTTCCATAGCACCCTCCTGATGTGATGAGATTTGATATCTGGTCACGCCCAGCGGCGCGCCCACGCGACCAACTGATCCAGCACCGCCGACAGGTCTTGCCCTTTTTCGGTCAGGTCATATTCCACGTGCGGCGGCCCCTCGGAAATGACGTGCCGTCGCACCAGGCCGGCCCGCTCCAGCATCTTGAGCCGGTCGGAGAGGGTCGCCGGGTTGACGCCCCCCACCAGCTCGGGCAGCTCGCAGAAACGCCGGCGCTCGCGCAGGTAGTAGAGCAGCTCCAGAGTCCACTTGCTGCCCAGGATGCGGGCGGTTTGGCTGATCGGGCAACGGCGGTCTTCCATTGGTACTATAAAAAGTATAGCATCACGCTTCGAAAAAAGGCCCGCACACGGGCCTCAGGATAAACGTAGCACTTGATGTCAAACGACAGCACTCATTGTGTAACCGGAGCATCAATTTGTCGGTAAGGCACCTTACCGATCACCGGCATGGCGAATCTGCAACCCCGTCTCCATGCCGATGATGAACTGGTGCTTGTTGAACGGCATCGGAATGCAGCCGCCGGTCACTCATCCCTGGCCCAGCGTGCCAAGACGCGTGCGACCTGGTCCTCCACCTCGGCCCGCGCCAGCCGGCGTTCCATCCCCCGGCTGAGCAGCTCGTCATAGTTGGTTTCGGTGTGACGCACGTGCGCGACGACCGCCAGGTGCACGGCCTCCGCGGCCAACGCTTTGGCGGCCGCGCTGCGACCGACCCGGCCGCTGTATTTGCGGCAGGCGTGCTCGGCGATGAGCCGCGCGCGGCCGGGCGGGCAGGCGGGATATTGGGCGCGCACGGCCGCGGCGAAACGCGCCACGTACTCCTGGTCCTCCCGCGCGCGGCGTTCGGCCTCCCGCTCCCGCCGTCGTTCCCGTGCCTCCGCGTCAGCCAGGCACTCCTCCTCGGCCCGGGCCAGGGCGGCCTCCTCGACCAACAAACCCTGTCGCTCGTAGCGTTTACGAGTGCGGCTCCATTCCAGCACTACAGCCCAAAGGGTCGAATGTTTCTTCGCCCGCCGCGTGAGCGCCGCATCGCCGGTCGGCAGGAAAACCAGGTGATCCAGGTCGGCGCAAGCCAGACAGATCGCGCCGCGCTCGCGGTCGAGCGTGATCCACGCGGGGCGGGCCAGCGCCTCGCCGCACTCGCCGCAGACAGCATCACGACGGGCGATGAAGACGGTGAGTTCGGTGGATGCATTCATGTCTCCCCCCGAAACGCCCTGGCTGAGACCTCTTATCTGATCTCTTCGCGCACCCAGGCCAGTGCTTCTCCAGGGGTACCAATGCGTAGCCCAGACCGTTCCAGGAGGGCACGTGCGGCCCCGACTGCGGAAATCACACCGGCAAAGAGGGCACTGGTATCGAAGAAAAGTTGGGGCCGGCGCGGCTCAGCCATTGGCGTAATGCTCGCGATAGTAACGCTCGCGTTCCTCGGCTAATCCCTCCAACATCTCCTCGACCGAGACCTCCTCAGCTTGCAGGATCTCGGCTACCATGTCGCCCAGAGCAGCTACGCGCGAACTCTGTGGCCTGAGAACGAAAACTCCTTCGCCGAGGTCACTGATCGAGAAGACGTCCCCAGGACGCAGGTTGTATTTGCGGCGCAGGCTCATCGGCAGGGTGATTACGCCCTTGTCACGCAGTTGAACCGTAGCTTCGCCCATGCTATTTCTCTCTTGATGAAGATTCTGCTTTTCTACTCTACGATTCCATTGTAGCGAAGGCAGCCACCTGAGTCAAGCGCGCTGCCGCATTTTGACAGAGCGCGTAAGCTGTGTTACAAATGCCTCCGACAATCGCATAAGTGTGGATGCAGGTGCGCCAGCCGCCCGGAAGCGTGGCGCACAATGGGGGAAGACCGGTGAAAGTCCGGCGCTGTCCCGCAACTGTAACCTTGACTCGTTCAAGGGAGCCAGATTACCCGCCTGCATCGTGCGCTCCGTGACACCCTCGCGGAAAGGGGTGGGCAGCGCCTGCTGATCAGCAGCGTATGCTTACCCCGTCGGCAACGACGGGGTTCTTGTTTCCAGGGCCCAACCGCGTGGTTGGGCCTTTTTGTTCGCAACACGCAAAGCCTTGACCAGGGAGGAGCCGAAATGAACGTAGCACCGGTTGAAACACTTGGCGCCCAGGCAGCGGGCGCCGCAAGCCGAGTGGACCAGGGGATGGAATCCCTGGCCACGCAGGTATTGCACCACCTCTCCACTGCGTTGGCCCTTATCGAGCAGTTTCGCAATGCGCAGCAGGGACAACTCGACCGCTGGGAGGCCGACAGCCTCGCCGTCACCGAGCAATCTTTGCGGCGGGCCAGGCTTGCCTTCTCGCAACTCCATACGGACCTGCAGGAACACGACCGTCCCGCCAGGACGCATTAATCGCTGGCCTGAAAATCGCCCGGACGTGCCGGGCACCTGAGAGGATGCCTGGCACGTGGACACGTCTCATCTTCCTGACACGTTGAGAACAAGGTGAAACACAATGGACCAACCTCATTCCCACTACGCGCTGTGGGCCGATTGGCCTCCGACATCCGTTTCGATGACTACGCCGCTCTCCGACAGCGTTTCCTCCACCGAGGCTGCAGCTGAGGCCGTGCCGGGGCGCCAGGTTGCGGTCCCTGCGGCCGGCGTGGTGCCCGGTTTCGACAACGTCTTCTCTCTGGCGCTTACCGCCGCGCTTTTCGATCAGGCCGTCCTGGTGATCTGCATGACCGACGAGGCGATGATGGGCTGGCAGCAGCGGCTGGCGGAACGCGGCCGGCCCGTTGAGGGCCTGACGCTGCTGGACGGCCGGTTCGCCTGGTCAGTCAACTGGCGCGCTTTCTTTCGCATGAAGTGCTACGACATCACCGTGCTGCACGGAATCCACGCGGCGCTCGCCGACCAGACCGTGCCGCGCTCCTATGCCGATCGTCTGGTGGACGCAGTGCCTGCGGGGCTCATTGTGCTGGCTTGAGGGGTTGAGGGGGATGCGGTCAGGTCAGAGGGTTACTTCAAATTCCTTATAGGGCAACTGAAGCCACTGGAAGAACTGATGGAACTCCCACGCGGCCGCTTCTTGGGTGTTCATGGCATCGCCTTCGCCTCGGCCATCCGATCCAGCGCGCGGCGCAGGGCAACCAGCCCTTCCGCCTGCCACAGGTCGAGCCGATCCAGATGACGGTGCCGTTCAGGGTGTTCGTTGAGGGCCCTCATCAAGTCCCGCCAGATTGCCAACGCCTCCTCGACCGTCATGCGCGCCAGACGTTCCTGGCGTTCAGCCTCGGTGAGCTCGTTGGCAGCCGCATAGCCTGCCAGCGCCTCATGCAGAGCTGTCGGGTTAAGGACTTGCTGAGCACCAAATGAGTACTCATTCATCGTCTGTAACCTCTGCCATCAGTATACCACGTCCAATCGCCGAAGGCACTGGCTGCGTGACATCCCGTGGGTCTACCGTCACACGCACATTGTACCACGGCGCGGCCGACGCCTCAAGGGGGCGGCCGCCTCGCGCCGAGCGGCCGGCGGGGTTATGTTGCCTCGCTCTTCAACCCGTCGAAAAAGATAGAGGCGATTAATTCCACCCCCTAATGCCACGTGCTCCGTTGTCGGGGAACTTGGCCAGGCGATGCCCGGGCCGCATCCATCTCATAGTCAAGTAGAGGCTGGCGCCGGGAAGTGGCTGCGTTCCGATTCCATCGGCTCAGGTGTTGACTATAGCAGCCCTCGTCTGCTCACCTGTGTAACACTACCGGCAACCAAACCTGCCGGCCATTCCAGTCCCCGAAGTTGACAATCGCCAACCCGCCGCTGAGCACGGTCGCGTCCACCTCGTCTGGGGTGCTGGAGAAACGCAGCCAGGCGGGCTGGAGCTCTTGCACGCGGTAGTTCCCAGGCAGCAGCGACGGGAAGCGGTAGGTGCCATCTCCTACCGTTATCGTCTGGCCTACCTGGGTACCCCCGGCGAACAGCCTGATCGTCACCCCTGGCAACCCCGGCTCGCCAGCCTCACGCGTTCCGTCGCCGTCTAGGTCATGCCACACTGTGCCTGCTATCTCGCCGTAGGCACTGGTGGGAGTGGCAGTAGCGGTGGGCGTGGCCGTTGGCGTCACGATTGGGGTGGTCGTGGGTGTAGCCGTGGCCGTAAAGGTCGGGGTAACGCTGGCCGTGGCCGTCGGCGTTGCGGAGGGGGTTGGCGTCAGGGTGTTCGTCGGAGTGGGGCTGGGTTGCCAGCGGTAGCTGATAATCAACGCCGCAGCGCTGACCGGCCTGAAGTCGTAGGCTTGCCAGTCCACGAATTGAGTGCTGGCGCCGGTGGCATCTACCAGGAGCGCCAGGTTATTGCCGGGCCGCCAATCTTCCTGGGCCACGATCTCCTGGACGACGGCTGAGATGTCCGGCGAAGTGGTCGGCCCGGTGACCATGGTGGGAATGGTCCAGGAAATGCGGTTGGCTGTGCGCGGCCGCAGGTGCGCCGGCCAGTTGCCCGGGTTGAAGTCGTCCGCCTGGCCGCGCAGGTCGCCGGCGATTTCGACGACAATCGGCACGCCACTTTGATAGCCCCAGGGGTTGAGTTCCAGGTGGGCGGCAGTGATCTGGCTGCCCTGAGGGATGCGCACATCGCGGAACAGGAACCCATCCACGTACGGCACGGCACCGCCCTCGCGCGCACCCATGCGCACATAGTAGAGGTCGTACAACAGCTCCTCGGTGTCTACCCGCACGTAGGTATCATCCATGCAGTGGGCCACCTGGCGTTGTATGGTGCCGGTTGCCGGGGGCGTGACGGCAGGAGTGGGTAAAGGTGTGGGGGTGGCCCAGCAGCCGGGCGGCTCGGTGATGCTATAGTGCAGGATCAGGCCGCCGTCGCCGACGATCCATGCCAGCCCTGGCCCGGCCGCATGGACCCCGCGCAGATTCAGGCGCGAGGGGTGTTCCATCTTCATCCAGGTGACCCCGCCGTCGGTGGTGTAGAGGATCAGACCGGAGTCGCCGACCACCCACCCCTCCTGGCTGTTGAGGAAGTCTACCGCCCTGTAGAGCTCCCACCCCTCGCGCACCGACTGCCAGGACGCGCCGCCGTCGGTAGTGCGGCTGAGGCGCGCCAAGGGAAAGTATGGGTCATCGACGCCGTCAATGCCCCAGCCGTGCGTGGCATCTACGAAGCTGATGTCCGGCGTGTACCAGCCGAAGCCGAAGACCGCGGCCTGGCTCCAGTTCGCGCCGCCATCGGTCGTGCGCAGAAGAAGACGATCGGATTGCGACTGGCTGAAGCCGCGCGTCCCCAGCACCCAGCCGTGTTGCGCGTCCACGAACGAGACGCGGCGCATAGAGTAGTTGTTGTCGGTATACTGGGTCGTCCAACTCTGGCCGCCATCGGTCGTGCGATAGATGCTCGAGCCACCGACCAGCCAGCCGGTGGTGGCGTTGACGAAATCCATGTCGGATGTCGCGGGAGCCTCGTAAGTGGCCCAGCTTGCGCCGCCGTCAGTGGTGCGTTGAAGGACGTTCGTCAACACCCAGGCGCGTTGCGCGTCCACCAGGTCCAAAGTCACGATGCCCCCCATCGGCGTGTGGTCGGTCCAATTGCGGCCGTCGGTCGTCTTCAGCAGGTAAGGGTCGGCGCCGCCTGCCCAGCCGGTGGTAGATGATGCCATGCGCACGGCGTTCAGCCGGTTGGCGCGCACCTGGCGCATAGGGCTCCAGCTGGCTCCCCCATCGCGCGTGCGGCGCAGCCGATCGGCGTAGACCCAGGCCTGGTGCGGGCCGGCTACGGCCAGCGAGGTGATGGCCTGCGTCGTGCCCGGCGGCTGGAGGGTCCAGTTCCAGCCGCCATCGGTGGTGCGCAGAACCGTGCCCCCTTCGCCGGCTGCCCAACCGTTCAGGCTGTCCACGAAGGTGAGATGGTTCAATGTGTTGGTGGTGGGGCTGGCGATCGGCGTCCAGGTCACGCCAGCGTTGGGGCTGCGGGCGATCCGGCCGCCTGTGCCCACGGCCCAGATGACCACCCCGCCGTCATCTACCCACAGGTCGTTGGCCCAGGCGGGCACCATAGCGATGCCATACCAGGTCTCCCCGCCGTCGTTAGTGCGCATCAGTTCCGGTCCGGAAAACGGCGGGGTGAGGATGCCGAAACCGGTGGTGGTGTTGATGAAACGCAGCAAGCGATCGGGCATGTTAGTTGGGCGAAGCTTGCTCCAGTTCTGGCCGCCATCGGTCGTGCGCCACAGGTAGCCGCTGGCCTCGGCCCAGCCGTGCTGAGGATCTACAAACCAGATGCTTTCACCTGCAGCCCAATTGCTAGGGCCACCCTGTTGAGGAGAGACCTCATTCCGCCAAGTTAGCCCGCCGTCGGTGGTGTGGACGATAAAGGTGCAGCCACTGCACAGGTCAAAGCAGGTCCACGCACCGGTGGCCCAGCCCTCCAGGGAGCTGACAAAGAAAAGATCAGTTGTCTCATACCAAATGTAAGGGCTGTCGAGGTTCACGGTCTGCCAGGTCGCACCGCCGTCATTGGTGCGATAGATGGCCCCTGGAACCGCGGCCGACGTGGCCCAGCCGTGATAGGCGTCCACAAAGGTGAACTCGCGGTCGGGGGTTCCCAACCGCTGGACGATCCAGTAGCCTGGGATGTCAGCCGTAGAGCCTGGCCCCACCTCCAGGGATCGGGCGTGCCCCCCGGCGCCGGTAATTAGCCCGGCTGCCAGTACGAGTGCGACAACCGCACCACAAAGTGACACAAGGGAGCATCGGTTTGCCATACCGCACCTCCGCTGCTGCTGCTATGGCGTGTCCCGTGGGGCGCAATGAAGGCATGATGTTGGGGACGGGAATTTCCCCCGATTCTAATGGGTTCTATACTGCAAACATATTGTACCACGGGGCAGCCGTCGCCTCAAGTGGGCGGTCGCGGGGCCGACTATTTCGCCGCCGGCGCCGGCTCGATGGCCGCGGCCGCGACCGGCCGGACGTCCGGCCGCGTCGCCGATTGCAGCGGCCGCAGCTTGAACACGCTCACCAGGAAGGCGACCCCGAAGATCAGCCCGCCGGAGAGGTAGGGCAGGCTCAAGGCAGCATCGAGCAGCGTGCCGGCCAACACCGGGCCGACGATCCGGCCCAGGCTCATGAACGCGTTGTTCAGGCCCATGGCCATCCCCTGGCCGGCCGTGGCCTGCTTGGAGATCAGCGCGGCCACGCTCGGCCCGATCATGGCGTTGCTGAGCACGAAGAAACCGACCGTCAGCAGGATCGTGGGGAAGGAGGTAGCGGTCAGCATGACCACGAAGCCGATCCCGGTGCACAACAGCGCCGCGCGGATGACCGCCAGCTCGCCCCACCGCCGCGTGACGATGCCGGTGAGCACGCCCTGGGCGATGGCCGACACCACCCCGATGACCATCATCACGCTGCCCACCTGAGCCGGGCCGTAGTTGAACCGGCGCAGCGCGTAGAGGCCGAAGACGCCTTCGAAATTCGCCAGGCCGAAGCTGAGCAGGAATCCCAGGAAGAAGAGGAAGGCCAGCGGCCCATGCAACGCCTGCCACATGGCTCGCACCTGCGGCCCGCGCACGCCCCGCTCGCGCGTCCGGCGTTCCGCGGGCAACGATTCGGGCAGGACGATGGCCACCAGCAGCAGGGCCACGGTGGAAAGCCCGGCCGCCACGAAGAAGGGCGTGGACAACGAAGCGCCGGCCAGCAGCCCGCCGATCCCCGGCCCCAGCACCATCCCCACGCTCATCGCCGCGCCCAACATCCCCATCGCCGAGGAGCGATCCTTGTGCCCGGTGCTGTCGCCCGCGTAAGCCATGGCGGTGGGCAGCGCGGCCGACGACAGGATGCCGGAGAGCGCCCGCGCCACGAACAGCATCCACAACTGCGTCGCAAACCCCAGCATCAACTGCGTCAACACATTGCCCAGCACGCCGACCACCAGGATCGGCTTGCGGCCGAAGCGGTCGGAGAGGCTGCCCCACACCGGCGCGAAGATGAACTGCATGATCGAGAAAGTCGCCATCAACATGCCCAGCGTGCTGCCGCTGGCACCCAGCCGGGTGACGTAGAACGGCATGATCGGGATGATAATGCCGAAGCCGAGCATCATCACGACCAGCGTAAAGAACATGATCCACAGATTACGATTGCGTATCACAAGCCAATGCCTCGCTTTTCAATCCGTCGAGAAAGACGGAGACGATCAATGCCACCACTTCGTCCATTGCCTCGCCGGGATGGTCGGGCGCGAGAAAGGGGTAGGCCATACCGAGCAGCAGCCAGGTGGCGAGCTGGACGTTGACGGGCCGCAGCTCGCCGCGAGCGATGCCGGCCTGGAGCAGCGCCTCGATCTGGCCGAGAAACCGGCGCTGATAAGCCGTCTCGAAGGCCGTGCGCGCCTCGGCGCTCAGATGCACCATCTCCTGGCCGGCCAGCCGGATCAGCGCGCGCTGATGGGCCGGCAAGGCCAGGAGCTCCCGCAGCATGGAAGCGATCCGCCGGTGCGTAGGGACGTCCATGTCGCATGCCCTTCGGACGATCTGTGCCACGGCGTCGAGGCTGGCCGTCAGGATCGCCAGAAACAGATCTTCTTTCTCTCGGTTCGCTCATTTTTACGGCGGGTTTTCAGAATGGGCCGCCAGAGCGGTATAGATCGTGACCGGGTAATCCAACAGTGCCAGAATC
>FWPV01002282.1_pt1 | contig 47789 bp, 53 predicted proteins | sample 2228371 | NCBI WGS metagenome assembly FWPV01 (sample SAMEA103939776, study PRJEB20133) | metagenome | reverse complement strand
CGATCAAAGAAAGAAGTTGAGAAAAAATCGGCTGTCCGAAGAAATGTGTATTTTTCATCCGCTGTAATTTGAAGTTGTGGTAAACCTAAAATACAGCAAAAAGGGTAGGCTTCTGCTCAGAAGCTTACCCTAAATTTTAAAACCGTTTCTCGGACAGTAGTGATATTAAATTTGCAATTCTTCTACTGACCCTCTGCGGAGAAGAAGGAAGAAATCTCTCCGGAGGACAGCGACAGCTCGTCGGCTTGGTTCGGGCCTTGGTAAAGCAACCCAAGATCCTGATCCTCGATGAAGCCACAGCCGCTATGGACTACCGCATGGAGCGGGCAGTGATGGATCTGGTCAGGAACTACCTGCATCAAAACGGTGCCGGATTGCTACTGATTACCCATCAACCCACATTGGCGATTACGCTCGACCGTGTCCTGCTCCTCGAGCAGGGCATAATCAGTTCTTCAGATACCCCAGCCCAACTGCTGGCTACAGAAAACCCCTTCTCGGCTGCTTACCGAGACATTCTTCAACCAAAAACCAATCCATCATGGCAGGACTGAAGTACTATGAGCGTACCAAGCTCCTGATCGAGCTGATTGAAAAAAGGAAGACTGGAAGTCCGGGAGAACTAGCGGGTAAGCTTGGATTGAAAGAGCGAATGGTCTATAATGTTTTGGATGATTTGCGCCTTGCTTTGGGAAAAGATATTTCTTACTGCAAAGAGAAAAAATCTTACATTTTTTCTGAAAAATATTAATAGACTGCAAGGAAATTGCAGTGAACTGAATTTATGTTTGACTACTCTAAATAAAATTTCTAACTTTAAAACAACACAATTATGAAAGAGTTGAGTATTGAACAGATGGAAAATACTAGAGGTGGAGCTGGTATAGGTTGTGCCGCGGGCATTATTGCCATGGGTGCAATTGCCGGTTTTGCACTTACAAATCCAGTTGTCTTTGGAGCCACATTTCTATACGGTCCAGGTAGTGGCCTTCTTGCTTCAGTAACTTCTCAAGCTGCGTTATTAATTGTTGCAGATTGTTAAATTATTTAAGAAAAAGGCTCTATGATCACTTGTAGAGCCTTCTTATTAATTGACTATTCAAATTTTAAAACCATCTTCAAATAAGTCAATTTATTATTTAAAAGTATGAGAAAAAAAGCCCTTATTTTCTTTCATTCCTTTTGGAGTATCATATTAGTATTCTTTGTATACTCTGGTCTAGGTGAATTTAAAATTTTACCAATGTTAGCAGTATGTTTAATGTGTTTTGGTATTATATATTCTGCGTTTTTTTCTTTGAAAAAACTCAAACAAAAAAAAGATGAACTTAATTAATCAAAATTATAGAATGAATCAAGATAAAAAAATACTGCGATACTTAGGGCTTCTTTCGTTTGTTATTTTAGGATTCCAATTAATGATTTCAAACAAAATCCTTAGCTTTCAATATGATTCATATTTTGGAGCTATCTCCCTATTGGTTTTGGTAATTCTGATGGGTTTGATTTTTTACCGTCAAAGGAATCATTTAAATTCCGGAAAAAAATAATCCTCTACTAAGGGCAGTTGCTATCTTTTGAAACTTGAAATTTTCTGAAGATTTTAACCTTTTACATTCCGGAGAGGAAGCATACAGTGATCGTTCACTTGTATGTTTACCTTTTGTAGTGCCGAATTGATAGGCACTATTTTTTTCAGCTTTTGCAATGCTGATTGGTAAGTGAAGACCAATCTCTCCTTCCGCTATCCCGGACGAAGTCTGATATTAAAAGGGGTCAGTTTTGAGCTTCAGCCAGGAGAAAGTCTGGGGCTCTTTGCCCCTGTGGGAATGGGGAAAAGCACGCTGGTGGATCTGATCCAAAAATTCTACCAGCCTAAATCGGGAGAAATCCACTTGCCTTTCTTGGGAAATCAAAATCCAAGTCTATCCGAATGGCGTTCACAACTGGCCGTCGTCCATCAAAAGGAGAAGATCTTCAATAGTACCGTAATGGACAATATTGTACTCAGCAGCGATCCCAAAGAGATCGAAGCCAAGATCCAAGTCATTCAAGCACTTGGCTACCTTCCTCTCTTTCAGGACCTGAGTCAAGCCTTACTTACCCTCTGCGGAGAGGAAGGCCGAAATCTCTCCGGAGGACAGCGACAGCTCGTCGGCTTGGTTCGGGCCTTGGTGAAGCAACCCAAGATCCTGATCCTCGATGAAGCCACCGCAGCGATGGACTACCTCATGGAGCGGGCAGTGATGGACTTGATTCGGAACTACCTGCATCAAACCGGAGCAGGGCTGCTGCTAATCACCCATCAGCCTACATTGGCGATTACGCTCGATCGTATTTTAATCCTCGAGCAGGGAAAGATCAGTACTTCTGGCACCTCAGCTCAACTGCTAACGACCGAAAACCCCTTCTCGGCGGCTTACCGCTACATCCTTCAACCTAAAACCAATCCATTATGGCAGGCCTGAAGTACTACGAGCGCACCAAGCTCCTGATCGAACTGATAGAAAAGAAGAAGACAGGGAGTCCAGGGGATCTTGCGAATAGACTTGGAGTAAAGGAAAGAATGGTCTATCGAATAATGGATGATCTTCGCTTAATCGTGGATGAGGAGATCATATTTTGTAAGGAATCAAAGAGCTATATTTTTTCAAAAAAAATTGGCTGACTGTAATGAAATGACAGTGACCTGGATTTATGTTTGATTATTCTAAATAAAATTTCTAACTCTAAAACAAAAAGATTATGAAAGAATTAAGTATTGAACAAATTGAGCAAGTAAATGGTGGTACTTGTTCATTTTCTGAAATGATGTTTTATGCAACCGCTCAGCAATACCATTTGGGTCAGTTGGCTAGTTCAAGCGAGTACTATCAGTATCACGCAGCTGGTGTTGGATACTACACAGCACGTATGTTTGCTTGTATGTAAATTTTGGCATGCTGGAACAATTATTGTTCTAGCATGCTTTTTCATTGTTCTATTATGAAACTGACTAATATATTTAAGACAATCCTTTTTGGAGTAGGGATACTCTACTCAGGATTAATTAGCTCTCAAAGTCTGATGCAGGATAACCCACTTGTTGGAAAATATACAACTCTCTTTTCTAAAGATGCAAACGGGGAAATAATCAAAGATGAGTTCTATGGTAAAAAATATATGGAGACTTTCACTAGGGACGGCAGGTTAATTTTAGATCCCCAATTTTTTAGAGATGATTTAAAACGAAATGGAATTACTGAACCGTTAGATTATTCGTTGATACCATCCGTTGAATGGAAAACTATTAGCGATGAAGTTTTAATCATTATAACAGGACAAGGAAATCAAGAAGTAAGATATAGTTTCGCTGGTGACACCTTACTCTTAGGCTATCCTAATGGTCACACAAAATATATGCTAAGGCGTAAATAGTTGGGGTGCAGGTATAAAGTTAGCTCATGAAACTTCTGATATTCATTCTCGGACTTGGCTATTTGGTCATTACAAATTCTTTTGCTCAAGGCTTCTATGGAGCTTATCAAGGAAGTTTGGTGACCGATAAAAACCTGATGCTGATTGAGGAACGAGATGGATATACCCACATAAAACTGTTTCTATCAGAAAAAGAATCTATTCAGGTCATCGGCCAAATTTCATCTGGAAAATTAACATTTCCTCTCCCTCAAAACGAAGGAGAGGATCTTGCAGTTTGTGGCGAACTCAGTGAGGATTCCAGTCTTTTGACCCTTGTCTTTGAACTGGAAGGATAAAGTTACAGTACCCTATTTGAGCGAATAGCTTCTCTAAAGCGAGATTTAGTCAAGACCTTTTTTGAGCAAGCTAAAATTGACTCATTTGATCCGAGAATTATAGGTAATTGGGTTTGTTACCTTTCTAAGGATAGCACAGGAAAAGCCGAAAAGGATAATATTCTTACCAAAAAGCCCTACATTACCTCATTTCTGAAAAACGGTGTGGTCCTGTATGATTGGCAAATGATACGAGATGTGTTTAAGGAGAACGGATATACGAAGCCCTTGGACTACACACAAATTCCTAAATCAACTTGGTCCACTTCAAGCAAAAATCGCCTAACGATTACCCTTGACGGGACTGCCATTGAATATCAATACGAGATTGCTTCGGATTCCCTCAAATTAATCACTGCTATTGGGTCGACTCAACATTATGTCAGGAAATGATAGTAGCCTGATTTTTTTGTGGGGTATATAGCCCTTCACTGGATCAAAGTCCAAATTGTTAGGTGCGATTTTTCTTCCTAAAACACCCTAAACCCCTTAATCTTCTCCAAAAACATCCCCGCACTCGAGGGTGATAGAATCAGAATAAATGCAATTCCAAAAATCGCTCCGTACAGGTGAGCTTATGGGTTGGTGTCTGTGAGGGATAAGGTAGCCAACATGAAATTCACTAAAAAGCATTACTTTTGGTGAATTGATTCACCAAAAAATATTACTTTTGGTGAATTAAAAAATAAATGATTGAAAGAACTTTAGCTAAAAAGATCAAGGATCAGCTATTCAAAGGCAAAACTATTCTATTGATCGGAGCAAGACAGGTAGGGAAGACTACCTTGGTCCGGGATATCCTTAAGGACCGAGAGGTTTTATTTTTGGACGGAGATGATCCACTGATTCGGCAGCAACTGACCAATCCCAATACCAAGCAAATCGAAACCCTGCTGGGAAGCTTCAAAATTGTTTTTATCGACGAAGCCCAACGGATCGAAAACATCGGGATCACAGCTAAAATTATTCATGATCAGTTCAAGCAAGTACAGTTGATTCTAAGTGGTTCCTCTGCTTTTGAACTCAGAAATACTACCCATGAACCACTTACCGGCAGGAAGTTTGAGTATTTTCTCTATCCCATTTCCTATGAGGAATATGAGCTTTCGGTCGGCTACTTGGATGGGATTCGCGATTTGGAAAATCGATTGATTTACGGCTTTTATCCAGACGTCATCAATCATCGGGGTGAGGAGCGAGCTATCCTCAACGAAATCACGCAGAGCTACCTCTTTAAGGATATATTGGCTTTTGCCTCAGTCAAAAAGCCGGAGGTCTTGGAAAAAATCCTTCAAGCGCTCGCTTTCCAACTCGGTTCCGAGGTCAGCTACAATGAGTTGGCACAACTGACCGGAGTGGACAAAAATACGGTTTCGAGCTATATCCGGCTATTGGAGCTTGCCTGCATCATTTATCCACTCCATTCCTTTAGCCGCAATCTTCGAAATGAAATCAAGACCAACCGAAAAATCTACTTTTATGACAATGGCATTCGAAATGCCCTGATTCAAAACTTCAATCCCTTCGAGTTTAGAAATGATATCGGAGCGTTGTGGGAAAATTTTTTGATCACGGAGCGATTAAAGCGAAATCATTACCATCGGGCGTATGCGAATACGTTTTTTTGGCGCACCAAGCAGCAGCAGGAAATCGATTATTTGGAGGAGGCAGATGGACGGATTTCGGCATTTGAATTTAAATGGAATCCTACTGCGAAAGTCAAGAAGCCAGCTGTCTTTTTGGAAACCTATCCGGCTGATTTTAAGGTGATTTCAAAAGATAATTTTAGAGATTTTGTGGGGATGTTTTAGAAATCAGGAAGTATCAGAAAAAAGAGAATGGAATAATCTGTATTCTCTAAAACAACCTAAACCCCTTAATCTGCTCCAAAAACATCCCCGCACTCGAGGGTGATAGAATCAGAATAAATGCAATCCCAAAAATCGCTCCATATAGGTGGGCGTCGTGGTTGATGCCGTCACTGTCCTGCTTGCCTTTGACATAGGAATAGATCAAAAACAAGCCCCCAAGAATGAACCCGGGAAGACAGATAATCCCAAACAAGCAAATGTCGGACAAGGGCATGATCACGATACTGGCAAATACCGTTGCGGCTGTTCCTCCCGAAGCGCCCAAAGCCCGATAGTAGCTATTGTCCTTATGTTTGAGAAAAGTGGGGATATCTGAAATGATAATTCCTAAGAGGTAAAAGGCCACAAACAGGAATCCACCCATGCCTTTCCCAAACTGATAGCGCAGGAACATTTCCACCACTCCCCCAAAGAAGTAAAAGGTAAACATGTTGAACAGCAGGTGGATGTAGTCCTTGTGGATAAATCCCGAGAGGACGAATCGATCCCATTGGTTGCGGTGTTTGATCCGGTAGGGGATAAACATCCATCGATCGAGTAGATCGGGACGGTTGAACCCGAGGATGCTGGTAATCGCCGTGATCCCAATGATCGCGGTGGTCAAAGTCAATTCCATGGCTTATTTCTCCCGGTGAATCAGGTCTTGGGTGATGGCGTACAGGGCCTGATAGTATTCCTCGTTTTGGAAGTGCAGGCCTTCAAATTGGCTGAAGCCTGCATCAAAGTAGGATTGCATTTTGGCTTCGGTCAGGCTGCGGATGCCGAGTTTTTCGTAAATCGCTTTTACCGCATTTACCTTTTCGACTTTGTCAAATTCCTTCAGTGAAAGCCAATGATTCAGGGCTGCCAAATCTTCTCCTTGGGCTAGTTCCAAAGCTTTGATCAAGAGAAAGGTCTTTTTATTTGAAATGATATCTCCGCCAACCTGCTTGCCAAATTTGGCCTGATCGGCATAGACATCGAGCAGGTCGTCTTTCAGCTGAAACCCGACTCCGATATTCACCCCAAACTCATAGAGCTTTTGCGCATCTTCTTTTTCCGCTCCCGCCAAAATAGCCCCAAGCTGAAGTGCAAAACCTAAGAGAACAGCAGTCTTTAGTCGGATCATATTGATGTAATCCGCCTCATGCACAGTCTCGTAGGCTTCAAAGTTCATGTCAAACTGTTGTCCTTCGCAGACTTCGGCTGCCGTCTTATTGAACAGTCGAATCACTTCGGTTAGCAACTTTGGGTCTGTACCCAAGAGCAAATCATAGGCTCTCACGAGCATCACATCTCCGGAGAGGATCGCGATGTTGGCATTCCACTTTTCATGAACCGTAGCCTTTCCTCTTCGCAGAGGCGCATTGTCCATGATGTCGTCATGCATCAGGGTAAAATTGTGAAAGACCTCCACCGCAGCGGCTTGAGACAGAATTTCCTCCGGATTTTTTCCATAAATCCCATACGCCAAAAGCGAAAGCAGCGGACGGATCCGCTTGCCTCCCAGACTCATGATGTAGGTGATCGGTTCGTAAAGCTCGGTGGGTGATTCTCCGAAAGAGTGGGTGGTGATGTGTTGTTCCAGCTTAGTTAAAAGCGCGTGGGCGAGACTTTTTTCTGTCATTTTCTGCAAATTCCAAATCGATGGTTCGACGGTCGATATCGGTGTTAACCACTCTGACCATTACTTTGTCACCCAAAGTGATCATTTTTTTACTTCTCGTCCCAATCAGACGCATGTTTCTTTCGTCAAATTCATAGTAATCGTCGTCCATATCCTGAACCCGAATCATGCCCTCGCACTTCGTTTCAGTGATCTCGACGAAGACTCCCCACTCGGTCACTCCGCTAACAATGCCCTCGTAATCCTTCTGCTCGGCAAGGGACATGTACTCGACCTGCTTGTATTTGATAGAGGCGCGCTCGGCATCTGCGGCACGCTTTTCCCGCTCGGAGGAATGCACACATTTTTGCTCCCAAGGTTCCGCATCCGGGGATTTTCCTCCATCCAGATAGTGCTCCAGCAGTCGATGCACCATCATATCCGGATATCGGCGGATAGGAGAGGTGAAGTGGGTATAGTGTGGAAAAGCCAAGCCAAAGTGACCTTTGGGCTCGGTGGTGTACTTGGCTTTAGCCATACTTCGGATGGCGAGTTGCTCGAGGACATTTTGCTCAGGTTTGCCCTGAATCTCATCCATCAATTTATTCAGAGAGGCAGAGATTTTCTGCACATTGGTCACGTCCATCTGATGGCCAAATCGCTTTGCAAAACCTGAAAAGGTCTCCAATCGGTCCAAATCCGGGCTGTCGTGGGTTCGATAGACAAAGGTGTCTGCCCCCTGATTTTTTCGGAATATGAATTCAGCTACATACTTATTAGCCAAAAGCATAAACTCCTCGATGAGCTTGTGGATGTCTTTCCGCTCTTTGACAAAAAGTCCAAGTGGTGTTCCTTTTTCATCCAGCTTAAACTTCACCTCGACAGTCTCAAAGTTGACCGCTCCTTTGTCAAATCGCTGCTTTCGGATCTTTTTAGCCAGCTCATTGAGCAAAGTCAACTCCTGGAAATAATCTCCCGATTGGGTATCGATGCATTCCTGTGCTTCCTCATAGGCATAGCGTCGATTGGAATGAATGATGGTCCGGCCGATCCAATGATTGATCACTTTGGCATTTCGGTCCATTTCAAACACACAGGCAAACGTCAACTTGTCCTCGTTGGGACGAAGGGAGCAGAGTCCGTTGCTGAGTCGCTCGGGTAGCATGGGGATAGTGCGGTCCACCAAATAAACTGAGGTAGCTCGATTGAAAGCTTCCTTCTCCAAAGCCGTATTAGGCTTCACATAATGCGTCACATCGGCGATATGCACGCCGATTTCCAGATTGCCATTTTCAAGTTCCCGATAGGAAATTGCATCATCAAAGTCCTTGGCATCGACCGGGTCAATGGTGAAAGTAAGGACGTCTCGAAAGTCTTTTCTGGCCTTGATTTCCTTGGCAGAGATCTTTTCGGGAATCGCATTTGCTTCTTCGTCAGCTTCTTTGGGATATTCGAAAGGCAATCCGAATTCAGCCATGATGGAGTGAATTTCCACTTCATGCAAACCTGCTTTTCCAAGAACTCGGGTGACTTTACCCGTAGGGTTTTTGTCTCCTTCCCTCCATTCGGAGAGTTTGACGATGACTTTTTCATTGTGCTCCGCACCCATCAAATCCCCGCGATGCACAAAAATGTCTTTGTGCATTTTCTTGAAATCAGGCACTACGAAAGCGAATCGAGGGGAGATTTCTACTCTGCCCACAAATTCGTCACGGTCACGTTCCAAAATTTCCAGTACGCGGCCTTCGGTGCGTCCTGTTTTTCCTTTTACAGGAAATACCATTACACGGACTTTGTCTCCATCGAGGGCCTGCTTGAGGTCGGCCTCTTTGATCAAAATATCTCCATCTACGGCTTCCTTGTCATCAGGGACAATGAAAGCAAAACGTGGATTGACAAAATCAACTGTTCCGGTAATGAAGTCCGGGTCTTTGGTGGAGGAGAAGTAATTTCTTGGACTTCGGGATATGCTGCCTGCATCCACGAGGCGGTACAATATGGGCTCTACGGCATCTTTGCTTATCGCATCTCGGATTTCAAGTCGCTTAATGATTTGCTTGGCATTGAATTCCTGGCCAAAATTGGCATCTAAAAATTGAAGGATTTTTTTGGCTAAAAAGGAGGCGTCATTACCTCCTGACTGCTTTCCTTTATTCTTGTTCGATTGTTTTTTGTTTGATTTTCTTCCCATGAGGGGTGTATTTTTTCTTAAGGTAAAAAGAATTGAATGCCCGAGGACATCATTCCTTATGATCTTTTTTAGAATCTTCTGTGGGCACGATCTCGATTTCCAGTTCGTCGAGTTGCGGGTGCATGGCCATGTAGATTCGGGCGGTTACTTCCACATCACGTTGGCAGTATTTTTTGATTTTCTCGAGGTCTTTTTCTTTGTAAAAAGTAACATTGACCTCACTGCCATCGATGGATTCCTTGGAGGTAGGGATTCCAAAAACACCCGCCAAGAGATCCAATCGCGTGTAATATTTGTAGTCACCAAAACGCCAAAGCTCCATGGTATCCAGGTGGCGGACCTCCCAAGGCTTTTTGCCGGCGATGTGTAGCGGCTCGGGAAGGGCAATCCCGTTGATCAACATACGTCTGCAGAGGTAGGGGAAGTCAAACTCTTTGCCGTTGTGGGCGCAGAGAATCCATTTTTTCTTCTCTAACAAGGCTTTAAACTCCAGTAAAAGTTCCCTTTCTTCCTCATGAGCAAAAACCTTGGATCGGAAATAGAGCTTTTTCTCTTTCTTTTTAGTCTGAAAAAAGCCCACCCCCACACAAATGACCTGCCCAAATTCGGCATGGATTCCTGCCCGATCAAAATAGAGGGAACCTGGCTCCGGATTGGGGTTTTCGGTTCGGATGAGCTTTTCTTTCTTGAGCCATTCGGGCTGAAGTCGTGGATCGAGGTCATCGAAATGTTCCGTTTGCGAAGCCGTCTCGATATCCAAAAAAAGAATGTCGCTCAATTGATCTAAAAAATCTGCCATAGTAAGGAAAGATTAACTGTGAAGGATACCCTCCAATCCCAATTCCGGGATCATCCGGAGGTTGACAGGATCAAAACTGCCAGGAGTAAAGATAAACTTTTTGTCAAAAATCTGATCCAGAATGTAATAGCTGACCCAGAATTCATTCGTTAGGGCAAAGACTGCTGGGTCGATAGGCTCCACTTTGGCAATGGATTCTGACCCAAGTTCCTCGATCATATGCCTTAGGGTGGAGGTTTGTCTTTTTTCCCCGTCCAAAATCCCATAGCCTTTGGAGGTGATCATCACCGTACTCAGTTCGATGAGATTGAGGTTGATGATATAGACGGCCCATTCGGTGCCGGTGGGTTTTTCTTCTTTGGCGATGGCTAGTTTTACTCCCGTTACGGGAGAGAAGTCGATGTCTTTTTTCATTTTCCTAGTTGAGTATTTAGGAGCTGTTTATTTCTTGAATTAAACTTGTTAAATCCCCCAGCCCCCTTGACAAGGGGGAGTTGCCTTGATATGGGTCTCAGCCCTAAAGAGCAGAATTTGAAGGGATTTATTATCTAGACTATTTCGCTTCAATCAGATTCATTTCAAAAAGGTCAACTAAGTGGTTTTTGACCTTGTTTTTGGCTTCGGCTTCATCTACCGGTCTTCCCAGTTCCAGATGAAGAGAGGTCACAGCTTTGTCATCGATGCCGCAGGGGATGATGTGTCCAAAGTAGGAGAGGTCTGCATTGAGATTAAACGCAAAGCCATGCATGGTCACCCATCGGCTGGACTTGACGCCCATGGCACAGATTTTCCGTGGATTTTTTTGCTCCACATGATCCAGCCAAACTCCGGTAAGTCCGTCGATTCTTCCTGCCTCAATTCCATAATCTGCCAAAGTCAAGATAATTGCCTCCTCCAATAGCCGGAGGTATTTGTGGATATCGGTGAAGAAATTATCCAAGTCCAAGATCGGATAGCCAACCAACTGCCCCGGCCCGTGATAGGTGATATCACCGCCTCGGTTGATTTTGTGGTAGGAGGCGTGGTGTCGATCCAGTCCTTTTTCATCCAAAAGTAAATTCTCAGGTTTGCCGCTTTTGCCTAGCGTGTACACATGTGGATGTTCTACAAAAAGCAGGTAGTTTGGGGTGATTGCTTGCTGCTCAGCAGGGAGGGTTCTGTTTTTTATTTTGAGAGCGACGATTTCTGAAAAAATCTTTTCCTGATAATCCCAAGCCTCCTGATAGTCCATTCGGCCTAAGTCTCGGAATTCTACCGATTTATTGATATTTTCGTTCATGGGGCTTTCTCCTGGAATTCTTTTTCAACAGCCCTTTTCGCTGTATCGTTCTTCGACTTTTCAAAAATAACCAATAAATCCCATGGCAGAACACAATGACACCGGAAGACTCGCCGAGCAGCTTGCCGCAGATTGGCTGGTGAGCAAAGGATACGAATTACTCGATACCAACTATCGGCATGGACACGCTGAGATTGATCTGATCATGAAGCATCGTGGACTGCTGATTTTTGTAGAAGTCAAATTCAGGTCAGGTACGGGATTTGGCTATGCGGAGGAGTTTGTCGATTCCATTAAGAAAAAACTCCTCGTGAAGGCCGCCGATCATTATATCCATGAAAAAGACTGGCACAAAGACATCCGGTTTGACATTGTGGGCGTTTACAAGGATCGTAGCGGGAATTTCAATTTCCGACAGTTTGAGGATGCGTTTTATTGAAGTGTTGAATTGGAAACTTAATGTTTGTCAGTCCGAGCGGAGTCGAGGACCCTTCGACTTCCCTCAGGGTGACTAACTTCCTATTGCCAAGCTGGATCCATCCTTGAAGTCCTTTCAATAGTTAGAACCAACTGTAAAAATGATTCTTATGAAAAATTTAATTCTCCTTTTAGCATTCAGTCTATTATCCATTGTCGCTTTTTCCCAAGATGAAAAAGACGAAAAAATCATGGCTGACTCCGAAGATGCCAAGGCTGCCTTTCTCAAAGATGATCCGGGCTTGGCGGACTTCTTTGCCGACTCCTATGGTTATATCATTCTGCCTAATGTAGGCAAAGGGGCTTGGGGAGTAGGCGCCGCTGCCGGAAATGGAATAGCATTCGAGCAAGGAAAACACATTGGTTTTGCTCGGATGACTCAGTTGACTATCGGATTTCAAGCGGGGGGACAAGCCTATTCGGAGGTCGTCTTTTTTGAGACTAAAGAGGCATTCGACCGGTTTAAGGAAGGGAAAATTGAAATGTCAGCTCAAGTATCAGCCGTAGCAGCAGCATCTGGAGCTTCCGCCAATGCCAAATACAACGAAGGAGTTTTGGTTTTTACCCGTACCAAAAAAGGGCTGATGTACGAGGCTTCGGTAGGAGGACAGCAGTTTAAATTTCGAGCCAACTAATCAATCCCTTCGATAGACGAGATTGCCGTCTTTGTCCCATTCCGCCCGGATATACGGGCGGAAATTTTTGGTATAGGGCTCTTCCTGATACTGGATTTCCCGCTTGCGAATTGCCCTGGTGTTTTTGGTATCCCAATACTCCGTCCAAAGGCCTACTTTTTCTCCAAACTTGTACTCTCCGGTCACTGCGATTTGCTTGCTGTCGTGGAAGTAAAAATAATTGCCCTCTTCCAGTCCATATTGGACTGGAATGATTTCCTGAACAGCCTTGGATTCCCCGTCATAATAATTGATCCGGGATTCCCGGGGCCATCCTTCATTGAAATGAGCTTTGTCCTGTAGCACACTTCGATCGTCAAAAACCATCCAGGTTTTGTGTTTCATGCCGTAGTAAAACATGCCACTTTCTACGACCGTCTCATTGACCATCCGTTCGTAGGGACCGTGAAGCAAATACCCTTGACCTGGAGTGAAACCTTCGGTGCGGACTGCCCGCTCTTTGGGATCAAACCAATATACATCCCGGATATAAGGGTTGGGCTTCCAGTCGGCATCGGTGTAGTTGAAAAACTCCAAATATTCCTGACCTCGGATGGTGCGTCGGGTGTAGCCCTTCATGGTTTTGATGCCAAACCAGATATTTTTCCGGGCTTTTTTCTTTTTCTCTTTTTTCTCCTCCTTTTCTTTGTTTTCATCAAAAAGCAGAAGAGGCGCAACAGTGGGTAAAAGCGCAGAGGAAACCACTCCAGATGAATCTGGATCAGACTTTTTATCGATATCTGTCTTCTGGGCCAAGGAACCTTTACTCAACCCAAAGGACACAAGAACAAAAAAGAGGAGTTTTTTCTTCATTATTGGCAAAACGACTTTTCAGGCCGCTTATTTTAATCAAAAATAACGGTTCAATTGATCTTTCACTGACTATTTCCAGAGGCAGAAGGGTGAAAGTAGTTTTTGAAGAGAAAACAGGAAGGCAAAAGCCAAACGATCTACCCTTCTACAATTCATTTTGCCACTATTCCTTTGGATTGTTTAGAATTAATAATCTTATGGCTATTTTTGAGGAATTTGTAAAAATAACCTATAACTAATGAAATCTATTCTATCAGATCGCATTCTAAATATGGAAGAGTCAGCTACCCTAGCCATGGCAAAAAAGGCCCGGGAGTTGAAATCTCAAGGTGTTGACATCATCAGCCTGAGCTTGGGAGAGCCGGATTTCAAGACTCCCAAACACATTCAGCAGGCGGCCAAAGATGCGATCGATGAAGGAAAATATTTCGCTTACCCACCGGTAGCAGGCTATCAGGATCTTCGCGAGGCGATTGCCAAAAAACTCAGAGAAGAAAATAACATCGCTGAGGCTAAAGCAGAAAACATCGTGGTCTCTGTAGGAGCCAAGCATTCCATAGCCAATACCTTCATGTGTATCATCAACGAAGGAGATGAAGTGGTGATCTTCTCCCCATATTGGGTGAGCTACGCCGAGATCATCAAGCTTTGTGGAGGGGTGCCTGTCTTGATCGAGGGTACGTTGGAGAATAATTTCAAGGCAACAGCAGCTCAGTTGGAAGCAGCGATTACGCCAAAAACCAAAGCCGTTATTTACTCTTCTCCATGTAACCCAACTGGTTCGGTCTTTTCTCAGCAGGAGTTGGAGGCAATCGCGGCGGTGGTGATGAAGCATCCTAATATGGTGGTGATTGCCGATGAGATCTATGAATTGATCAACTTCACAGGCAAAAACTTCAGTATCGCTTCTCTTCCTGGAATGTTCGAAAGAACAGTGACCGTCAATGGTTTCTCTAAAGGATATGCCATGACGGGCTGGAGAGTGGGCTACATCTGTGCTCCTTTGGAAATCGCAAAGGCGGTAGAGAAAATGCAGGGACAGTTTACTTCCGGAAATACCGGAATCGCCCAGCGAGCTGCTTTGGCAGGGATCGCGGGTGATCAAACGCCATCCCAAGAAATGGCTGCTGAATACCTGAAGCGCAGAGGCTTAGTTTTAGGTCTCTTACAAGATATTCCGGGCATCAAAACTCACGTGCCTGAAGGAGCCTTCTATTTCTTCCCTGACGTGACAGCCTTCTTCGGGAAGTCTGCTCATGGACACAGCGTGGCCAATGCAGATGATCTTTGCCTCTACCTTCTCGCTGTGGCAAATGTGTCACTAGTGACTGGTTCTGCTTTCGGAGCGCCAAACTGCGTGCGAATTTCCTATGCAGCATCGGAAGCGGAATTGGTGGAAGCGATGAAGCGAATCAAAAAAGCGCTAAGCGATCTGGCTTAAGTTCTTTCCTCTTTTTAGCCTAAGCTAGTATAGGACTACTTTAGTCCATTAATTCTATTTTAGTTATAAATGGAATAGAAAAGTTTGTCAGTCCGAGCGGAGTCGAGGACCCTTCGACTCCGCTCAGGGTGACAATGGAGCTAATTTCGAAAATGCCTCAATTTTTTTGCCTTGGAAGAAAGCCCTAATTTTGACCAAATCTTTTCTCATGGCCGAAGTACTCGTCATCACCCCCGTAAAAAACTCCATCGAAACTACCCTCGATACGGCCAAGGCAATTGCATCTTCTACGGTAAAGGTCCATCATATCATATTCAATGACTTCAGTACGATGGAGACCAAGGCGATCTTGGAGGAGAAAAAAACAGAAATCGGCTACGAACTGATTCACATCGAAGACCTTACAGATCATCCTTCGCCTAATTACAAGTTGGTACTACAGCTTTCGCAAAAGCGTGCTCTCGAAGAAAACCTTCCGCTTTTAGTCATTGAGTCTGATGTGGTGGTGAAGCCGGATACCATCGAAAAGCTTCTCCTTTCTCTTAAAAATCAACCCAAACCAGGCTTAATCGGCTCGGTGACGGTAGATGAACGTGGTGTGGTCAATTTTCCTTACCTCAAGTTTAAGGAAGTGAAGGAACCGGTGATCGATACGCAGCGGAGTTTGAGCTTTTGTTGCACGCTGTTTTCGCCTGATTTTTTGAAAAGCTATGATTTTACCGGACTGGATGAGGCCAAGGATTGGTATGACACCTTCATTTCCAAAAAAGCGATCGAGCTCGGTTTCAAAAATACGGTACTGATGAATGCGCCCGTTTGGCATCGTCCGCATGCCAGTCGGCCATGGAAGCAGCTCAAGTACACCAATCCGCTGAAATATTACTTCTTGAAATTTTGGAAGGGTTGGGATAAAATTTGATCAGAGTTTGCCCAGTAGCTTCAGGAGCGAATTGAAGGGTTTAGACCAGGTACGTTGAATTCTAAGCGGACCGTTTAATTCTCGTTCAAAAAAATCCATGTGCTTGGCATTGAGGTAAGCAATCCGTTCCCGCTTTTTCTGGTTCGTTCCTGTCTTTTTTCGCTTGCTTGTAGGAGTCAGTCGATAGAAAAAACCGACAAAAGGAAGCTGAATCACATCACCGCCGTTTTTAAGCATTTTGATCCAAAATTCCCAGTCCTCCCGGCCCATTTTCATGTCTTCAGAGAAGCCTCCGACGGCCTCCGCATCTGACTTTCTGAAAAGTGCTGCCACAAAAATCATATTGTCCTTCGCTAATTGGTGCCGGCTGAAAGGCTTCAGTTTCCAAGGCCTTTGACCTGATTCATTAAACTTGACTGCCTGGCAATAGACTACCTTGACTTTTGGGTTGGATTCCAGGATTTCGACTGCCTTTTGTATATAATCCTCAGAAATGAGATCATCTCCATCGAGTGGCAAGAGGTATGTTCCTTTTGCGTGAGCAATCCCATTATTTCTGGCCTTGGCCACGCCTGCATTAGGCTGGGCTATGGCCTGGATTTCGGGGTGATTGGCTTCTAGTTTTTGAGCAATCTCCCAAGAATTGTCTGTAGAGCCGTCATTGATCAAAATGATCTCGAGGGGACGATAACTTGAGGATAAAACAGACTTGACTGTCTCTTCGAGGTATTTGCCCTGATTGAAGCAGGGGATGACTACAGACACGAGTGGAAGATTGACCATGACAAAAGATTGGTTCTACGAATATATTGAAAAGACCCACTTTAGGTTCGGGATTGTAGCGAATTGGGCAGAATACTAAATTCTATGGAAGGAAGTTAACTTATTTGATTAGTCTATTTTTTAATTTAATAAATCAAAAAAATCCAAAAATAAATTTGTTTAATATCATGATCTTCCTAATTTCGATACGGTGATTAACAACTTTTCTCGAAAATGCTTTTTCAAAAATGTGATTCTACAGAATCCATTTTTCGAACTCTTAAAATTTTATAAGAACCCTGGCTATGGCCGGGGTTCTTTTTTTTGTCTAGGTTGAAGTGGAAAGTGAGTTTTTGATATATTTCACAGATGCGTAGGATTACCGAACTTCTATTCCTCCTTGTTCTCGGGAATTTTTGCCAAGGAAAGGCATTTAGCCAATCCCTTTTTACAGATACGGTACGCCCTTACTATCAGAGTGCCCCCGAAATGATGAATTTGAGGTACTATTTTTCCAGAAAATACACGGAATTTCAGCTGGCTAAAGATCAGCCGATATACGAACCCAACTCAGGGCTCAATATGGGTTTGGGGTTTACCTATCAAAAATTCACCCTCAATATCGCTGTGCCCTGGGGCTTTCTGAATCCCAATCGACAAACAGATTGGAAGGGGAATCTGGACCTTCAAGCACATACCTATACCGAAAAATGGAATTTTGATTTGTTTGGACAGTTATACAATGGCTACTCGGTTCCTTCTATAGATCCTCGGGGTGGGTTTACGCTGAGGCGGGATGTAGAGGTCCGAAAGTTTGGCGCCAATGTGGAGCATGTGTTTTTCGGAGATAAAATTTCCCTCGCCGCGGCAAAAGATCAAAGTCAAATCCAACTCAAGTCTGCCATTTCTCCTATGGCAGGATTTGGAATATATCGTGTACGGATTTCAGGAGATTCCATTTTTACCTCACTATCAGAAAATGCCAATTATTCCCAAGGGGATTTTTTTCAGATTGGACCGACCGCGGGAGTACTCGGTACGCTGGTTTTTGGAAAGGGTTTTTTTCTGACAGGGGCTTTTTCGAGCAGTTTGAATCTTGGGTTTTCTCAAGCCGATCAGCAAGCTGACAGCCGAAATTGGGACTGGCAGTTAGGATATTTATTTCGCGGATTTGCAGGATACAATCATCCCCGATTCTCCATCAATGTCAACTATGTAGTCAAAAACCTGAACCTTCCCACACTTTCTGAACTGGATCCCAGCGTGCAGACAGGTAATTATCGGCTTAATTTTATCTATAAAATTCAACCCGGACCAAAGCTTACCAAGACCTACACCGAATACAATCCGGTGAATATTTTGTCCAGATTGTTTCAAAAGTGACCGCTCGGGCAAATGGAATTTTTTAGCTTTGGCTTAGTGAATATCAACCCAATCGGCTATGTCAACTAATTTTGGAATACAGGAGTCACTTCGGCGACTCGGAATAGAATCTACCAATCCGGGAACCTCTACCGGGAAATCTTGGATCGACTCAGGGGCGGGTTACATCAGTTCTTTTTCACCGGCTGACGGGAAAGAAATCGCCCAAATCCAGCTTTCTGATTCCGAAAGCTATGAATCCGTAATCACTCAAGCCCAACTTGCTTTTGAAAAATGGAGGCTAGTACCTGCACCCCAGCGGGGAGAAATCGTCCGCGAAATCGGCAATGCACTCCGCGAAGTAAAAGCTGACCTTGGCAAGCTGGTTTCTTACGAAATGGGCAAATCCTATCAGGAAGGCCTCGGGGAAGTACAAGAGATGATCGATATCTGCGATTTTGCCGTGGGTCTGTCCCGACAGCTTTACGGCTTGACCATGCACTCCGAGCGACCTGGACACCGAATGTATGAGCAGTGGCATCCGCTGGGGATCGTCGGGATTATCTCTGCTTTTAATTTTCCGGTGGCAGTTTGGTCTTGGAATGCCGCTTTGGCGTGGGTGTGCGGAGATGTCTGTGTATGGAAGCCTTCCGAAAAAGCTCCGTTGTCCGGATTGGCTTGTCAAAAAATCGTAGCTCCTATTTTTGCGAAGCATGGTATGCCGGATGGAATTTCTTCCCTGATCGTGGGTGATTATCGGATCGGCGAATTGATGACTCAGGATACCCGATTGCCTTTGATTTCGGCAACTGGATCTACACGAATGGGCAAGATTGTCGGCAAAACAGTCGCTGAACGACTCGGAAGATCGCTACTTGAACTCGGCGGAAATAACGCCATCATCATTTCCGAGCATGCCGATTTAGATATGGCGATTCGAGGAGCACTTTTTGGTGCGGTGGGGACTGCAGGTCAGCGCTGTACTTCTACAAGACGATTGATCATTCATGAAAATGTCTATGAGGAAGTCAAAAGCAGACTGGCTTCTGCGTATTCCAAGTTGGTAATCGGGAATCCACTCGATGAAAAAAATCATGTAGGTCCGCTCATCGATCAAGATGCCGTGAAAAACTACCTCTCTGCCATCGAGAAAGTAATTGCTGAAGGTGGAAAGCCGGTCGTAGCGGGTGGTGTACTGACTGGTGAAGGCTATGAGTCCGGCTGCTATGTGAAGCCTGCGATCTATGAAGCCGAAAATCACTTTGAGATCGTGCAGCACGAGACTTTTGCTCCGATTCTATACTTGATCAAATACAGCACACTTCCGGAGGCGATCGCTCTCCAAAACGGGGTGCCTCAAGGACTGTCCTCGGCGATCATGACTCTGAATATGCGGGAAGCGGAAGCCTTCCTGGCTGCCTCAGGCTCGGATTGCGGGATCGCCAATGTAAACATCGGTACCTCAGGTGCTGAGATTGGAGGGGCTTTTGGTGGTGAAAAGGAAACAGGCGGTGGCCGGGAATCTGGTTCTGATTCTTGGAAAGCCTACATGCGTCGTCAGACCAATACGATCAATTACTCGGCAAACCTGCCACTCGCTCAAGGAATCAAATTCGATATTTGATAGGAAGTGAAGAGAAAAAAATAAGGAATTTGTGGAAGCCTTCCAGTTGACGAGTTTTCCTTTGTTTTTGGGTCGGAAGACCGAAGACCGATGACCGAAGAAACCCAAGCTTGGCGCTGATTTGGTAAGCTAGCCGATTAAGGTTTGCTTCTGGCAAAGTAGAGTATATCCTAAAAAATAAACCGATGTAGAGGACAGTCTAGTCCTCACATCGGTTTTTATTTTTAGAAAACTCACAACTTATTTTTCATTCATCAACAGGTTTTTCATCTCCTGGAGTTTGGCGGCCTCGTCGGCACTCAGGGTAGGAAAGGTCAGATTCATTTCGTCCAAAGCCTTGATGATGGCAGATACCACCGCGATCCGAGCGTAGGATTTATTATCGGCAGGGACCACGTACCAAGGAGAATTTTTGGTGGAGGTTTTTCGGATCATTTCCTCATAGGCCTTCATGTAGCTATCCCAATGTGCCCGCTCCTTGATATCACCCGAGTTGAACTTCCAGTTTTTGTCCTGCTCATCGATTCGGTCGATAAACCGCTGTTTTTGCTCTTCTTTGGACACATTCAGGAAGATTTTGATCACTTTGGTGCCATTGCGATCGAGGTACTGCTCGTAGTTTCGGATGTCCTCGAGTCGCTGATCCCAGATTTTTTTGGTGATCAGTTGAGGCGGCAATTTCTGATTTTGGAGAATGGCTTCGTGAACCCGCACCACAAGCACCTCTTCATAGTAGGATCGGTTGAAGATGCCGATTCGGCCTCGCTCGGGGAGGGCTTTGGTACAGCGCCAAAGGAAGTCGTGATCGAGTTCCTCGGCACTAGGAGCCTTGAATGAGGTGACATGGCAGCCTTGTGGGTTTACTCCGGAGAGTACATGCTTGATGGTGCTGTCTTTGCCAGCGGCATCCATCGCCTGAAAAATCACCAACAAAGACCACTTGTCTTGAGCATAAAGAATTTCCTGGAGTTTCGACAGTGCATCCACGCCCTGCTCGAGGGCTTCTTTGACCAGCGGTTTGTCCTCGGGACCGAGTACGAGTTTGGGTTGAGTGGAATAGTTTTTCAGTTTAAAATCTTTTCCGTTGCCCACGCAGTAACGCTTGCAGAATTTCTTGGCTCTGGAAATCAACTCTGTATCACTCATTTTTTTGAGTTGTTGCGGGGTCAAATCATTTTTCTCTATCATGTATAGTGCGTTTTATGTGAAAAAATTACCTATCCCAACACTGATGAATTTCGGGCCAAACGAATCTCTCAGCGGGTGATGAATTAAAAATATACAGGTAAAAATTCATTTTCGAGATCCTCAATCCGGATAATTTCAACGAATTTTATCTGGAAGACTTAGCTTTAGCATAAAACAAACCTACAATGAAAAAACTTTTGGTAGCCACCGGCGGGGGCGATTGCCCGGGACTCAACGCCGTGATCCGAGGAATAGTTAAGCGTGCCGCTCAGGAATCAGACTGGGAAGTTTGGGGCAGTTATGAGGCATTTAATGGATTAATGGAAGAACCTGCACGTCTTTTGAAACTGGATGATAAGGCCGTAGCAGGTATACATGTCCTGGGCGGAACGCTCATCGGAACCACCAACAAAGGCAATCCGCTTAACTATCCGCAGAGGCAGCCTGATGGCTCGGTGCGGCATGTCAATCGCATTCGGCAGCTGGTCGATCGGATCAAATCACAGGGCTTTGATGCGGTGATCAATATCGGAGGCGACGGCTCACAGGCGATTTCTCAGGCCATGTTTGAGGCAGGAATGCCCGTCATCGGAGTTCCCAAAACGATCGACAACGACCTCTCTTCCACAGATTTTACTTTTGGGTTTCAGACCGCCGTGCAGATTGCTTCGGATTCCTTTGACCGACTGGTCACTACGGCCAATAGTCATCATCGGGTGATGATCATGGAGGTGATGGGGCGAAATGCCGGCTGGATTGCGTTGCATACCGCTATTTCGGGTGGAGCGGAGATTTGTCTTATTCCGGAGATTCCCTACGATCTGAACCTGGTCATGGAAAAAATCAACAGCCGATACAACAACGGTCGTGGCTTTGTCAACATCGTCATCGCTGAGGGTGCCAAAGCCAAGGACGGCACTATCACTGCCACCAAAGGCGAAGAAGGCCGTCATGCCGTGAGATTGGGTGGAGTTTGCTTTACGCTCAGCCAGCAGCTCAAAGATGCCGGACTGGAAGCCGATGTACGGGAGACGGTTTTGGGTCATACCCAGCGTGGAGGTACACCGGTGGCTTTTGACCGGATCATCGCTTCGGTCTTTGGAGTCAAAGCTATGGAGCTGGTCCTGGCCGGTAAGTTTGGGCAGATGGTACGACTCCGAAATAACGACTACGACAGTATCTCGATCAAAGAAGCAATCGAAGAATACAACTTTGTCGATCCCAACGGAACCCTAGTACAGGCAGCCAAAGGCCTCGGGATTTCTTTTGGGGATTGACCTACTTGATGGGGATCCGAATGCCGACTGCCGGAAAGGCTCCCCGGGTCACGGGTGAATGCAAGGCTTGGTTGCCCAGACCGAGCTTTGCTGCCATCCGGCCGTTGCTGCCAGATTCTAAAAAGAAAGGAATACTCGCCAGCAAGGCCAGACTTCCGGTCGTACCCATTGCTGCTTTCAATCCTGAATTATCCCTTCCCGACTGATAATCATAACTGGTGGGAATGATCCAGTTGATGATGGTCAGGCTAGCCCCCGCAATCATAAATCGCATGCCATTTTTATACTGTCGCTCGGACTTGGCGGCTAGCTCAATGTGATAGGAAGAATTAGAAAGTTCGCCCTGTGCCTTGACCAAAATGGGTGCCGACACCAAAAACAAGAGTAAAATGACGGTTTTCATCGTTTGCTTGAGGATAAAGGGATGGAAAATGTGAGCGAAGGAATCGTAGTGGGGCCACGCAAAGTCTGACTGGGAGGCAAAGCACGGACGGTAGTCAGCGAAAGTTGAGCCGCTTGCCTGGCCTTGCTTGCCGAGCCCGCCAAAATCGGTATTCCCGCCAAAACGGCCAATGAACCTGCCCCAGCCAAAATGATCCCTCCTGCAAATGAGCCATCCGACCAATCGCTGGATGATGCAGCCAGGACTAGTCCCAATCCAACCGCCCCGCCTCCGATCGCCATCATGGTCAGGCCTGTTTTCTTTCGGTTTTCACTCTGTTTGATGAGCTCTTCGAGCAAAATTTGCTTTTGATCCTGCTGCGCAAAAGCGGGCTTGAATGAGAGCATTCCGATCAAAAAGGCCAAAATGAAGTATTTCATAAGTTTTCTGATAAAAACAAGTATAGGGGCGTAAGTTGCTCTAAATAGTTGGTATTCGTATGAGCTGAAGATTAAGATTAGCTGGAATTTTTCAAGAAAGCTACCAATGCTTAGGTAAAATATGGGGCATTCACATCTTTGGAATCAAATGAAAACAGCCTTGACACTTCAATATATTTCGACAGGCTCACTAATCAAGGTTGGCCACTGAGTCTCGGACTTGTTGAGTGGGGATTAAAATGAAACCAAGAGATAGCCAGCAGAAGTAAGTGAGGGAGGTTGAACGAAGTCGAATTGAACTTTAAGAAAATTTGGCTAATGAGTGATTTCCTATGTTTTTTTTAAGCATAGTGGTCAAAAGGGAAAGATTTTTTTAAAAAATCTTCTTACCTTCTTCTGCACTTTTATCAGTAACCCTATGCCAGCACAGTCTTTAGAATTGATTTTGGCCAGACAGTTTGGAGACAGCCTCAACTTGCCTGTTTTTTTGGTAGATAAGGAAGGAAATCTCCTCTTTTACAATGATCCCGCCGAGCAGGTCTTTGGGCTCCGCTTCAGTGATACAGGAGGGATGCGCATCGAGGAGTGGGCCACGGTCTTTGTGCCAAGGGACAAAGAGGGAGCTCTTATCCCTCAGGAAAAACTCCCCCTAGTCATTACCTTGACCGAAAAGCGACCCAGTTCGGGTGATTTTTATATTGATTCGCTCGATGGCCGACGGATTGAGATATCTGTTTCGACCTTTCCGATTCTAGGGAGATCCAATCACTTCTATGGTGCGATGGCGATTTTTTGGAAAAAAGAAAAAGTATGAAAGTCAAAGTTTGGGGTTGTCGAGGCTCTTTGCCATCTCCCGGTCCGGAGAATCTGAAGTACGGTGGCAATACCTCCTGTATAGAAGTCACCCACGATCATACCCGGGTAATCCTCGATGCCGGTTCGGGCATAGTCCGCTTGGGTAAGTTTCTGCCCCCTGACACCAAGGAGATCCATATTTTGCTCACCCATTTGCATATTGATCATACGCTGGGGCTTGGCTTTTTTCTCCCCCTCTACAATCCCAAGGTCAAGGTGCACATCTATGGCCCAAAAATCACCACAGATCCCTTGCTTAATCGACTTCGCCGTTACTTCTCGCCTCCGCTTTTTCCGGTTAAGCTGAGCGAACTCCCCGTGCATCCCGAGATTCATGAGCTCGGAGGGGATTCCATCCGCATCGGTGACATCGACATCAGGTCAGACTATGTCTGTCACCCGGGAGCTACACTGGGCTATCGCCTGAGTGCGGGAGGGGCAGTTTTTGCCTACATTCCTGATCATGAACTGCAGCTCGGTGCAGCGGGATTCCCGGATCATCCGGAGTGGACAAGTGGGTTTGATCTGGCAGACCGGGCCGACCTGCTCTTTCACGATGGGAGCTATACGGCCAAAGAGTATCCTGCCAAAATGGGCTGGGGGCATAGCTCAGTCCGAGATGCGGTGGCTTTTGGCAAAATGTGCCGGGTCAAGCGACTGGGGATTTTTCACCACGAACCCATGCGTAGTGACGAGCTGCTCGATGGGATGCTGGTCAATACGACCCGTGTACAGCAGCCGGACTTCCCGGTCGAGATGTGTGCCGAAGGCATGGTGTACCAGCTGTGACAGCGCGGCTAGTGGGAGAGCACCAGGGTATGCAGCATTTTGATCAGTCCTGCTGAAAAGGAAAAAAATCACCCCGGAGATAAAAAATTTCAGGGTTTTGCTGTAGTACTTGGCGGAGTTTTCCCGGTCATACTGATGGTTAAGAATTCTAAAAAGGGAGATAATCAGGCAAACAATTCCAATTAAGGTGCTGATCAGAATCAGGATGACGATTAGATCACTTTTATACTCTCGCTTGACCAGGCCCGTGGCAAAGTTGAGCACAAAACCCAAAATAATTCCCGATGCGGTCACCATCGGCTGTCGGTAGTTGAAAATCTGATCTCGCTCCATGGATGGAAAGTAAGGGGATTAGGGGAAAAGATGCAAGTCGGGGTGGTTATCGGGAGTCCATTTTGGATACGGAGGCTCGACCCTCTTCATAGCCTTGCCTAAAGGCCCTTTTTGTTCCCTCCCAATCCAAGGCAGCATCGATCAGAAGAATGGTGAATATTCCAAGGAAAAAGGCGACCACTTCACGTTTGGTTATTTTTTTCATGGGGTGGATTTTTTTCGTTTTAAAGTGGGGAAAAAATACTTCCTAAAACTAAAAATAGAATATCCTCCTGAGGCTGCAAACTGGAAACTCAAGTTTTCCTTCTTCTAGTTTGTTCCTTGTTAAGAAAAGGCCAAAAGGGAAGCCTAATTTACCACCTCCTTTATGATCTGATTCTACAGGTTAAATGCTTGTTTAGCAGAGGGCTATACTAAAAAAAGAGCCGAATTATTTTTCATGTTAATTAGCTTTTAGTTATCTTACCCTAGTTAAATTATTTTTCATCAAAACGATTTTTGCCTATGAGTGTCGAAAATTTAGTTTCGATCGATATCCCGGATGAGGATATCCAAAAAGTACAGGACGCATTGAAAGTGGTGGTTGACACCCTGCGGAAGTACTTAATCGCGCTATCTCCCGAGCAGCGGCGCACCATGCTCAAAATGGGAGACGGTTCCGAGCCTTTCGTTGAGAAAGTCTTGGATTATGTCAAGACCAATCCCCAGTTTCTTCCCGCTGTACTGAGTGCAGAAGAGATGGATAAAGATTGGAAATTGATCAATCAGTTGCTTCCTTTTCTACGGACCATTGATCAGCTCTCGAGCAATCTCAGTGACACGATTATGGAAGCAGGCTCCGAACTGTACAAAGCCGCTCTAGGCTACTACAAAGGAGTGGAAATCGGCGCCCAGATGAACTATCCTGATGCCAAACCCATCTCTGAAGACTTGGGTAAGCGCTTTGTAGGACAGGGCAGGAGGAAAAAACCTCCGGTGGACAGACGATAGAAAAGTTGCTTAAACCCCCATTGAAGGCCGGTTGCTTGCAGCCGGCCTTTTTTTGTGGATTATTTGGCAGGAATTAGGTCAAAATGGGATGTTTTTACTCTCCGGGGCTAATTAATTAGCCAAAAAAGGTAACTGACTACCTCCTGAGCCTAATTAAATACCCAAAAAGGTTAAAAAACTAGCTTCGGAAGCTAATGAATTATCCAAAAAAGGGAACTGACTATCTTCTGAACCTAATTAATTACCCAAAAAGGGTAATTAATTCCCTTCGGAAGGTAAATCTCTATCCAAAAAAGGTAACTGCTTAGCTTATTCTGGCAACTGTTTACCTTCTGCGGGTAAAAGGTTAGGGGGAAAAGAAACCCAGATGCCCTTCCTGGGTAAATGGGTTGCTTTTTTCATCTTAATATAATCGGGAAGATCAAGAATCCAATTTAGTTAAATTAATTCCCATTGAATTATATCAAATCCATGATTTCAAGCTGTTTACTGCTTTTTTCCGAAACTGAATTGTTTGAATAAGTTTCCCAATTAATCTCATATTCTTCAGCCTGATTCCCCCAGCATGTCCAGTTCTTCCTATTTCCTCTTGAAAATAATTCTAGAAAAGGACCCCAACTACAGGATTCGAACAATTCATATTGTTCATCTGGCTTTCTGCTATGTTCTCGTTTTCTAGTTGCAATAATATTTGGTTGAGATCTGCCTGGTTGTAGAGTTCTTACATTTTTTCCTCGGGTTCCAAAAAGAAGTATTTCTGTTACATTCCTAAAATAAAATCCTACACCTCTTCCATCCGGCCCGCCATCTTTTCTGATTTTATACCAAATAATATTGCTTTTGTATTCAAATCCCCATGCCTTCATCACTTCTAAGCCTTCTGGAAGAAGTGCATTCGGAACCCATAGATATAAATGAGCTTTTTCTTCTGCCGATTGTCCAACTGGTATTTTTTTTATTTCTTCAAGATTCAGAGTCGGATATCGATTCAGTCTTTTATGCTCTGGGGCCACTTTACCAGTTCTATTTTGAAATTGCCATGGTGGGTCTGCTACAATTGTTGAGAATTTTCTACCATTAATAAAGGATTCAAAATCCTTTGCAGCAGAGCCTTGTAATTGAAGATCATCCTTTTCCATATTAAATTTTTTTATTTTTAATCCTTGAAACTTGGTTAGAGTTTTTGTCTTTTAGATCTCTTGAGTTACCTCAGTGTTTAAAATCACTTTTTGAGTAATCCCGAAAACCAAAACAGGACATCCTCCATTTCTACCAGAGTTTAATCTTGGAATGAGTTTACCCATTTGGGTTGTACTTGCCCCATATTTTTGAAAAACATTAAGTTTTTTAAAAAGAGGATCCAAATCGTTGCTGCGGGTTAGAAGTATTCCGACGCTTATTTTGTTGTAGTCAAAGAAGGCTCGGAAAGCATATAAGTCCCTGTCATAAGTTTGATCTTTACTGTTCCACTCAAGATCAAAAGCAACCCGGCCTTTCAAATAATCAATTTTATGAGTATCGATACTTATTACTTCTTCATCAACAACCAATTTTGCATTCATCTTACCTTCTTTCCATCCATCAGGTCTCAATATGGAAGAAATTTTTTTAGGAACCTGACTTTCATTTTTTCCTGGGTCAGTAATGTCAGCAATTGTCAGACGAAAAGACCTTAATGCTTCACAAATCTCTTTAAATTCTATTGGAAATTCATTTGCTAGGATTGCGGCTGCGTGTTTAAAATCATGGATTTCGTATAATTCCTTTATGTCTTGAGGGATGTAGTCGACATAAGTCATATGTTATTAATTAAGGTTGGTGTCAAATTTAAGATCAATATTTTCTTGGATGAATATTAGTTTTTATTTCTACCCCGCCCAGCCTTCTCGATCCAAGCTTCGGTACTGAATCGCCTCGGCTAGGTGCTCGACTTTGATCTGCTCGCTGCCGGCGATATCGGCGATGGTGCGGGCGACTTTGAGGATGCGATCATAGGCCCTGGCGGAGAGGCCAAGCCGCTCCATGGCGGTTTTCAGCAGGGCTTTGCCTGCCTCATTGATCTGACAGACTTCCTTCACCAGGTGAGAGGGCATCATGGCATTGCAGAATATTTCCGGATTGTTTTTGAATCGCTCCGCTTGCTTTTCCCGACCCTGAATGACGCGCTCCCGAATGGACTTGCTGTTTTCACTCTTGCGGGTGGAGGTCATCTCGTCAAACTTCACCGGAGTCACTTCCACATGCAGGTCGATGCGGTCGAGGAGGGGACCACTGACCTTGTTGAGGTAGCGCTGTACGATACCGGGACCACAGACGCATTCCTTTTCGGGGTGATTGTAATAGCCACAGGGGCAGGGGTTCATACTGGCGATCAGCATAAAGTTGGCTGGATAGTCCACGGAGACCTTGGCCCGGGAGATGGTGACTTTGCGCTCCTCAAGCGGCTGCCGCATGACCTCGAGTACCGTCCGCTTAAACTCCGGGAGTTCGTCCAGAAAGAGGACTCCATTGTGGGCCAAGGAGATTTCTCCCGGCTGAGGGTTGCCTCCGCCTCCGACCAAAGCGACATCCGAAATTGTATGATGGGGACTTCGGAATGGCCGTTGAGCGAGCAGGGAGGCATTTCGTCCGAGCTTTCCGGCCACCGAGTGGATCTTGGTCGTCTCCAGTGCCTCTTGTAAACTCAGTGGCGGTAAGATAGAGGGCAGGCGCTTTGCCAGCATGGTTTTGCCCGCGCCGGGAGGCCCGATCATGATCACGTTGTGCCCGCCAGCTGCGGCGATTTCCATGGCTCGCTTGATATTTTCCTGCCCCTGCACATCCGCAAAGTCAAACTCATTGTCATCCAGCGAATGGTAAAAGATCTCCCGAGTATCGGTGACGAGTGGCTCGATTTCTAAGGTTCCCTGCAGGAAGTCCACGGCCTGATCGAGAGTCTCCACCCCGATGATGTCGATATTATTGACGATGGAGGCTTCCTTGGCATTTTCCAGGGGAAGAATAAATCCCTTGAAGCCTCGCTTGCGGGCTTCGATGGCGATGGGAAGCACGCCTTTGATCGGGCGGAGATTACCATCCAGGGAGAGCTCCCCCATGATGATGTAGCGGTCGAGCTCGGGAAAACTCACCTGCTCGGAGGCCTGCAGGATTCCCATTGCGATGGGGAGATCGTAGGCCGAACCTTCCTTGCGCACGTCTGCCGGAGCGAGGTTGATGACGACCTTTTGCCGGGGCATGCGGTAGTTGAAGTATTTGAGCGCGGACTCGACCCGCTGTTGGGATTCTTTGACAGCAGAGTCAGGCAGACCCACCATAAAGAAGCTGGTGCCCTGTCCGACATTCACCTCGATGGTGATGATATTGGCATCTACGCCTGATACAGCACTTCCAAAAGTTTTTGCGACCATAGGGTATGAAAAAAGGAAACCGGTTTGGTTTCCTTAATATAAGGGATTGGGAAAATTAAATCTTTATTGATCGGTAAAATTTTGTCTGGGGCGGATAGTTCCGCTGGTATCTTCCTGATTTTTCTGAGGAATGGGCTTAGCTGCAGTAGGGGGTGTGGATTTCGGGTGTTCCAAATCATACAGTTTGGCTTTGACCCCATTCATCTCCTGCTCCATCTTTTTGATTTTGTCAGTTTGACTACTGGCGTGGATAGCTGAGGCTCCCCAACTGGCCAAAAACACGATCACCCCTGTTAGGAAAACTTTCACCATCGAAGTGGCGGTGATGGGGTCCATGCCAAACATAGCTCCCAAAGAATCAAAGAAGATAAAGAACAGCAAAAAGACCAGAAAGTAGGCCAAAAGGGCAATATGCAGGTATTTGGCTATGTTTTTCATAAAATTTTGGGTTTGATCAATACGAAGTTATTAAACTGACTGAATACTCGAAAGCTTTTGGTACAATCCCGGCTCTTCGATCAGCTCCGCATGGGTGCCGCGCTGGATGATGCAGCCCTGCTCGATGACCAGGATTTCATCCGCATGCTGAATCGTGCTCAGTCGGTGAGCGATTACCAAGGTAGTGCGATTAGCCATGAGTTTGGTCAGGGCTTCTTGGACCAGCAGTTCGGATTCGGAATCCAAAGCCGAAGTAGCTTCGTCGAGGATGAGGATGGGTGGATTTTTCAACACGGCTCGAGCTATACTCAATCGCTGACGCTGTCCTCCGGAAAGTTTGCTGCCCCGATCCCCGATATTGGTCTGGTAGCCATTCTCCAACTGGGAAATGAACCCGTGCGCATTGGCGATTTTGGCGGCCTCGATGACTTGAGCCTCGGTGGCACCATCTATCCCAAAGGCGATATTGTTAAATACGGTGTCATTGAAGAGGATGGATTCCTGGGTCACGATGCCCATCAGGCTGCGGAGATCGTGGGTGGAGAATTTTTTTAAATCCACTCCATCCAAAAGGATTTCTCCCGAACTGGGATCATAAAAACGCGGCACCAAATCTGCCAAGGTGGATTTTCCTCCTCCAGATGGACCGACCAACGCGATGGTTTTTCCTTTTTCTAACTCAAAATTGATGTCCTTCAATACCGGATGCTCCCCATAGGAAAAGCTCACGTTTTGGAAGGTGATTTTGTCAGAAAAGCTGGAAAGAGGGGCTGGATTGCCTGGAGACTGGATTTGGGTTTTAGAATCAATCACTTCAAAAATCCGCTCGGCCGAGGCGATACCTCGCTGGATACTGCTTACCGCACGGGAGATTTCCTTGGCGGGATTGAGTACTTGCGTGAAAATAATGATGTACGTGATAAAGTCCGAGGCGCTCAGATCGGACTGACCACTCAGCACCAAACTTCCTCCGTAAACCAAAATCCCAGCTACCACTGAGACGCCCAAAAACTGGGAAATCGGGGAAGCCAGCTCGTTTTTCCGAGCCATGCTCACATTGACGTGGGAATAGTAATCGGTTTCGGTATCGAATTTTCTACGGATAAAACCCTCGGCATTAAAGGCTTTGATGACTCGAATCCCTCCAAGTGTTTCATCCAAAATATTCACGATCCGACCCAGAGATTCCTGACTTTGTACGGCTCTTCGCTTCAGTCTTTTGGTAATCCCACCGATAATTGCACCGGAGATTGGGATAATCAAAATCGTGAACAAGGTCAACTTGACTGACATGAAAAAGAGAGCTGCGAAATAAATTATGATGGTCAATGGCTCACGGAAAACTACTCGGAGCGATTGGACGATGGTGTTTTCCACCTCCTGCACATCATTGGTCATCTTGGACATCAGGTCGCCTTTGCGCTCATTGGAAAAGTAGCCGATGTGCAGGGCGCTGACTTTTTCGAAGATATCCATGCGCATTCCCTTGATCACCACTGCCCGAACTTTGGCAAGGACAACACCGGATAGGTAGGTGAAAAGATTAGCCAGAAATACCGAAACTACGATGATGATGCAGACAAAAATCAAAGTTCCGAGCTTGCCATACTCATCCTGCACTGTCAGAAACTTATTGTTGAAAAGAGCAGTGAAATAGTCAATCGAAAAGTAAAATGAAGGGACTTGGCGATACTGTTCCAGTTTTTCCGGCTCAACCTGTTCGAAAATCACATCGAAAAGTGGCTTGAGCAGCGTGAAATTCAGCAATCCAAAAACGATCGCCAAAAAGGCATAGAGCATGTATATCGGAGCAAACCTGCCAAAAGGCCGGGCATAAGACAGGATCCGAAGGTAGGTATTCATCAAGGAGCTAGCGGGTCAATCAGTCCGCAAGTTACGCAAAATTGCCGGAGCGGGACTTGCTTAGAAATTGTGATCGGGCCGCACAAAGTTCCATCGGAAAGCAAGTTCCATGAATTGGCTCGTTTCGGGAGTGTTTAGATCTTGGGCTGTCCGTCGTCTCATCGTATGACTGGCGTCGATAAAGAAATTGTGCCGGAGCATGTAGCTGGCCGAGATTTGGGTTTGGATGATTTGATTTTCCACGCCTTGGCCGATGAAATTCCCGAAAAGTCCGGTTGGACTATTTTGAAGGCGGTTTTTTAGCACATCTCCCCCCCAGTTGGTCATTGGGTCCCCATCCGCTCCGAAAAGCTGGTACATCCCCAATACCCGCACATCTAACCTGGGAAGAGGCTGATAGCGGAGGATACCGAGAAATTCCCGGAAGTTGGCGCCGCGTGGGTGGGTCAAGGGCAGTCTCCAGTTGGTGTAAGATTGGAAATCTGTTTTTTCCTGAAAGGTGTAAGGTCGGGCTTGATTCCACTCCAATTGCAGGTCCAGATTGGAGATGGAAAAGGCATTGATGTATTTGTATCCTGCCTGGATTCCGTATTTGTTACGCTTGGAACCTTTGCCGTCGATGCCAAAAAACTCGCTGAATACAAACTCATCCAATGCAAACTGACCGTAAAGCTCCATTCCCGGGGTGAAAATCCACTTGCCATCGAGCCCCAACATGACTTTATCCGGTGTTCCCTGTTGTTGCTCCACCCAGCGGTAAAATACGATCGGGTTGAAGTAATTGAAGTTGATTTTGTCGGTCATCACCGAGGAGAAAAAGCCGAGATTCATGCTTTTCCCCACATTGAAACCGAGTCGGTGATAGGAAAAGTACTTCTGAGGATAGCGTCCATCCGTGGGTCTTCCTCGGTCGTAAAAGACATCTGCGGTCAGCTGAGACCAGATATTAGTCAGTTGGAACTTCCAAACTTGGGTGTTGAACTTCACAAACATGTAGGGATTGGAAAAGTCCGACAGCTGAAAGGATCGATAGCCCTCTCCTATGAAGTTCCGGTCGTGACCGACTTGCACTTGGATGCTTTTGGTCAGGTGAAAATTCACGTGCCCCAAAGCCGAAAAGAAGCTGTAGCCGTCACTTTGGTACTCTTTCCAAAATCCTTCCCCCGGGACTGCGCCGTTGTATTCCGAATAATCTTTCACCCAACTCGGATAAAACACCTCTGAGGTGGTCAAATAGGTGAAGAAGCTTACCTTTTTATCAATCGATCCCCGGACAGAAAGCCCTCGGGTCAATCGGGCTGGATTTCGGTCTTGGCCGGTTTCAGTGCCTCCTGCGAGATAAATTACCGGATTGAGATGAATGCCGAAATCCTCCCCTTCGTAGTGTGCAAAATCTCCCGGCCTGCGATAAAGGGATTTTAGAAATGGGTTTTTTGATTCAGGCGTTTCTCTGCTGATAAACTCCCAATTGTCCTGACTGAGGTAGTCTAAGTTGAAGCGATCAGCGGAGCTTTGAATGACCTCACTTCCGGCTAAAGAATCGAGAAAAGCAGCGATTTTGTCCCGTCTGAAGGGTTTGAATCCGGTATGAAAAGAAGGATTGTTGGCGCCTTGGAGGATTTCATAGCGCTCGATGCGGTGATAGTAGTCCCGGTCATAAGGGACATAAGCGCCCTGGGAAAAAGCAGCTTGAAAAGGGATGAAAAGTGTCAACGCCAGTAAGGCTGTGATCGGAAAGCATGAACTTAACTTGGACATTTCGGAAAACTAGGCTGAAAATCTTCTAAAACTTACTGGGAAAGATAGCAAAGGCGCTTAAGAATTCTTTATCAGAGGAATTTTTATCCAACCAATTTCCTTTTGTGATAACAAAGAGATAACTCACCGACCCGCTTAAATTCCTATCTTTGGAGGCCCATAAAATTCATTTATCATGCGAAAAATTCCTTTTTTTATACTCTTGATACTCCTGTCAGTTCAGGTGGCAATGGCTCAGCAAGCTACAAAAAAGCCAAAGTTGGTAGTCGGAATCGTAGTTGACCAGATGAGACAGGAATATTTTTATCGTTTTGGAGACCGCTTTGGTGAGGGAGGATTTAAGCGATTCACCGATCAGGGCTTTATGATGACCAATGGTCACTACAACTACATCCCGACCTATACCGGACCAGGTCATGCCTCGGTATATACCGGGACGACACCGGCTACGCACGGCATTATTGCCAATAATTGGTATGTGCGATCGCTTAATCGATCCATTTATTGTGCAGAAGATTCGACCGTGACTAATGTCGGTGGTACTCCAGAAAACGGAACTATCAGCCCACGGAATATGCTCACCACTACGATCACCGATGAGCTTCGCCTTTCTAATGGAAAAAGATCAAAAACTGTCGGTATTGCGATCAAAGACCGGGGAGCCAGTCTTCCTGCGGGACACTTGGGCGACGCGTATTGGTATGACAGCGAAAATGGAGAGTGGATGACATCCACCTACTATTATGATTCCTTGCCGAGCTGGGTCTCTGGATTTAACTCGAAAAAAGTGCCCGATTCGTATTTAAGTCAGACGTGGAATACACTTTTTCCCATCGAAACGTATGTGAATAGCTTTCCGGATAACAATGATTTTGAAGGGCCATTTATCGGAATGGATTCTCCGACTTTTCCCTACGACCTAGCCGCACTCAAAGATAACAACGGAGGCTATGGGATGATTGCATCGACACCCTATGGCAATAGCTTGACGGTTGATTTTGCACTTGCCGCGCTCGAGGGTGAAAAACTAGGTCAACGCGGAGTCACGGACTTCTTGGCAGTAAGCTTTTCCAGTCCGGATTATATCGGGCATCGATTTGGTCCATCATCGGTAGAGGTGGAGGATAATTACCTGAGACTTGATCGAGACCTCGCTCGTTTCTTTGATCACTTGGACAAGACGATCGGAGCTGGAGAATATGTGGTTTTTATCACAGCGGATCATGCTGTGGCAGAAGTTCCCTCCCTGATGGTGAGTGAAAAAATGCCAGCCGGAAACTTTAACTCAGGAACCGCCCTCGGCCAATTCAGAGGATTTACCAATGCCATGTATGGAGAGGGAAATTGGGTCCTAAATTTCTCGAACGAACAGATATTTCTGAACAGAGAGCTTGCCAAAGATAAGGGGATAGACTTCGAAAAAATCCAACGGGAGGTAGCAGAGCACGCTCTGAGATTGAAAGGGGTGAAAGAATCCTACACCGCGACAGACCTGCGAAGATCAGAGTTTGGACTACACAGGCCTCATCTCCTGCAGATGGGATATAATCACAAGGCTTCCGGAGATGTCCTGTTGATCTTGGAACCGGGATGGCTCGTGGGAGGTCAGCGTGGCACGACCCATGGTTCGGGATACAGCTACGATACACATGTGCCGATAGCATTTTATGGATTGGGTATCAAGCAGGGTAAAAGTGCAGCCTATGCCACGGTAACGGATATCGCTCCCACTTTGGCGGTTCTTTTGGGTATTCGGATGCCAAATGGCACTACTGGTCAGCCGATTACAGCCATTTTGGATTGATTGGGAGTTATTCTAAAACTGAAGCCCGGTTTGATTTCAAGCTGGGCTTCATTATTTGATAATATTGAAAATCAAGAATTTATTCTCAAGACCTACGGATTTTTCATCATTTAATACCTACCTTTCATCAAAGCATTTTTATGCGCAGCGCTCATTCAGAAATATGGACCCATCTGGTATTCAGTACCAAAAATCATCAACCGATTTTTGACGGTGAAGGAATACCAGTAATCCGGCAGGCATTGGAGGATTTTATCTCCGAGATACCTGACCATCACGGTACGTTTAGCATTTTGACCGATCACATTCACCTGCTGATCAAGCTGCCTGAGAACATGTCTGTCAATCAACTGGCCAGGCAAATTCAAAAACTGGTAAGTGACCGACTCCGACAACAAGGCTGGGTTGGAAAGGTCGAGTGGGAGGAGGATTATCATGCACATTCGGTTAGCTGGAATCGGCTATCCAATGAAAAAAGTCTCATCGAACGTCAGGAGATCAAGCACAAAGAATTGAGTTTAAAAGAGGAGTTGAAATTCCTCGGTTTATAACGAAAAAAAGGCCCGAATTTTACTGATTCGGGCCTTTTTTCCATTATTCACTCCAGCTCATTGGGTAATTTTTGTCCACAAACTCCAACGCATCTGTGGTAATATGCAAAGGCCGGAACGTATCCAGCATGACTGCGTATTCTTTGGTTTCTTTGGCACCGATGGATTTTTCCACAGTGCCAGGATGCGGGCCGTGAGGTAATCCACCCATGTGGATGGTAAATGATCCGCGATCGATTCCTTTTCTACTCATAAATTCCCCCTCTGCATAATACAGCACTTCATCTGAATCAATATTGCTGTGGTTGTATGGAGCGGGAATTGCTAAAGGATGGTAATCGAATAATCGAGGTACAAACGAACAAATCACAAATCCCCAAGCCTGGAAAGTCTGATGGACTGGTGGTGGCTGATGGATGCGCCCCGTAATCGGCTCAAAGTCATGAATCGAAAGTGCATAGGGATATAAATATCCGTCCCAACCTACGATGTCCAGCGGGCTGTGCGCGTAACGATACTGATGGAGGAATCCTTGCTTTTTGATCTGCACGAGGTAGTCGCCTTTTTCCCGCTCGATATGGAGTTCATGTGGAGGACGAATGTCCCGCTCGCAGTAAGGTGAATGCTCTAAGAGTTGTCCGACTTCGTTTCGGTATCGTTTGACTGTCTCGATCGGACCATGAGATTCCATGACCAAAAGCCGAAGAGGGCCTTCTTCTTCAAATTCAAATCGGTAAATGGTCGTTCTTGGGATGACGACGTAGTCTCCTTTTCTGACCTCGAGTTTTCCAAACTGGGAAAAGAGTACTCCCTCTCCGTCGTGGATGTAGATCAGCTCATCTCCATCGGCATTTTTGAAGTAATAATCCATCTTGCGCTGCTTGGGTGAGCAGATGCCCATCATGACGTCGTTGTTCATCATGAGCATGCGTCGGGCACTGAGGTAATCTTCCCCCGTAGTCTCTACACCTGAGGTTTTGAGGTGAGTCTGATTAAGCCCGTGTTGTTTGGCAGGTTCCCAAGAGTAGGGCTTTGGCGTGCCAATGGATTTGACCTCGTTGGGATTGTAGATATGGTAGAGGTTGGAGTAGATTCCGGAAAATCCTTTCGAACTCACCAGTTCCTCTTTGTATAGGCTGCCGTCAGGTTGGCGGAATTGGGTATGTCTTTTGGGCGGTATCTGCCCGAGTCTCACGTAGTAGGCCATGCTATTGGGTTTATTTCTGATGCTAAATTACTATTTCTATGATTTAAACCTTGGGGATGTAGCTTTTGTAAGGTCAACAGGCAGTACAAAGTGATTGTTTTGTATTTTCGACCTTCTCAAATCTTATCCAATGAAGTTCTATTATTTATTCCTTTTCGGATTCCTTATTTCATCCAGTGCATTCGCTCAGCAGGCGTCAAAGGCTAAGCTGCTTTGGGCAGAGGAATTTGATTATACGGGGTTGCCGGATTCTACCAAGTGGACGTATGATGTGGGTGACCATGGTTGGGGTAATCAAGAATTACAGTTTTATTCAAAAAACAACCTCGAAAATGCTCGTGTAGAAAATGGCACCTTGATCATTGAGGCCCGCCGGGATCTATCCAGACCAAAGGAATATACTTCAGCTCGACTGTTGACTCGTGGTAAGCAAGCTTGGCAATATGGGTACATAGAAGTCCGCGCCAAACTACCCGAAGGCAGAGGTACTTGGCCTGCGATCTGGATGCTGCCAGAAGAAAATAGGTACGGGGGATGGCCAAAAAATGGGGAAATAGACATTATGGAGCATGTGGGCTATGATCCTGGAGTGGTGCATGGGACCGTACATACGGGAGCCTTCAACCACATGAAGGGCACACAAAAAGGACAGCAGGTTCAGGTGCCTACTTTCAAAAAGGATTTTCATACTTATGCAATCGATTGGACCTCTGAGCGAATTGATTTTTTTATCGACGGGGAGTTTTATTTCACTTTTGAAAATTCCGGAGGAGATTACATGGAGTGGCCATTCGATCAGCCTTTTCATTTGATACTCAACATCGCAGTCGGAGGAGGCTGGGGAGGAAGGCAAGGTGTGGATTCTGACATTTGGCCACAGCAGATGGAAGTGGACTATGTTAGGGTCTATGACCAAAAACCTTACTAAACTAGATGGGAATGACCTAAATATGCGTTTTTATTTGGCTTTCTCGGGATTGTCTGTTATTTAGGCTTTTACAATCAGTTAGAAATACTTACCCTGTTTTGTCAATCGTGATCCAAAGAAAAAAACTCCGCGCATTTATCATCATTGGTATATTACTCTTGATGCTGTATGGAAAAAATCTCCTCGAACGAAAATCCTTCCAGAGTATCAGTGGGACCTTTACGGAGGTGTATAATGATCGATTGGTGGTGGAGAGTTACATTTTCGATATTTCAGAGCGTCTTTTTCATATCCAAAAATTAATCGACCACTGTGACCTGGACTATGATTACTCCCGAGTCATCAATGAGATCGCTGATCATGAAGCGCAGATTATGAGTATTGTGACGGAGTTTGAAAATACCAACCTGACTGACCAGGAGGCTTCTTATTTGGGTGACTTCAAAAAAATCATTGTCAATGACTTGAATATCAAGAGTTACGATTTGCTTTTCACAGCTGAATCCGGTGTCAACCAAGATCAGGTCAAAAAGTACGACCAGAAAATCTCTCAAGCCCGAAAAGACCTGGAAAATCTGAGTAAAATCCAGTTAGAGGAAGGTGAAAAGCTGATCAGCAAGGCGAAAGTGCTGATTAATCGTTCCCAAATTTGGGCTCAGTTTGAAGTCGCTTTGCTGATCATCTTAGTTGTAGTCTTATTTTTCTTACTCTTTAGGAGATCAAATGCCCCTGGTAATTTTCTTTAAAACTCTAAGGCAGATAGATAGGCTGAATTTGCCTTGGCAGCCTCAAGAGGCGTTCCGCTTGGGAATTGCTCCTGCTCCACGATAAAATAATCCATTCCCAGAGTCTTTGACTGAGCGATCAATTCGGCATATGGGATTTCACCTTTGCCAAGCAGCACTCCACGCTGATGCGGGTCGCCTGGTCCGGGACTGGCGTCTTTGACGTGGCATAACCTGAACCTGTTGGGATACTTGGCTAAATATTCCGCCGGATTGATTGCTGCCACATGTACCCAATACATATCCATTTCAAAATCTACCAACTCGGGGTCAGTTTCATTCATCAATAGATCCTGAGGCATTTGTCCATCGAGTTGGACAAAAGTGTAATCGTGGTTGTGGTAGGCAAATTTCAGATCAAATGCCTTCAGCTTTTCACCGATCCGGTTAAATTCAGAGGCCATTTTTCGATAATCATCAAGAGACTTCTGTGGGCCAATCCAAGGGCAAATCAAGTACTTTATTCCTACTTCGGCGGCTAGTTGGGCTTGGGTTTCGAGATTTTCGAAGACATTGCAGTGGGTGGCGACCATTTCAGATCCGATATCGCCCATAAGACTTTTAAATTCTGAAGGCTGCATTCCCCAAAGAATTCCTTTTCCTCCGTCAAATCCTTCCAACTGTCGATAACCAAATCCAGCTAGGGATTTTAATGTAGCCACGGGGTCGGTGGCCATATCTTCTTTGACCGAATAAACCTGGATGCCAAATTTTTCCAATTTTGATTTTGGGGTTTCTTGAGCGCTTTCTTCTTTTTGAGGAGAGGTACAATACTGCATAGGAATGCTGGCAATTCCCAGTCCGGTAATTGCGCTCAGTTGTATAAATTTTCTTCTCTGGTACTTCATAGCGAGTGGTAAATAAAATGCCCGCCCCAATTGAGGCAGGCAGTTATAGTAGTGATAAGGCTTTAAATTGCCCAGGCCTTGTCGCCTTTTTTGTAATCGATGCAGCCCTCGTATCTACCAGGTACCTCTTCATATCGAAGGGCTTGAGTAGCTCCAATTTCGGAGGTGAAGTAACCAAGTACCGTGAGGTCACGGAGCATGTTGATTACAATCGGCTGACGCTCCTCTCCGCTAGCGCGAAATTTTTCGTGCATAGCGTTCAGGTAGGTAAGTCTATCTTCTTGGCTAGCTTGTACGAAATCGCTTCCTTTTTCTGTTTTGAAGCCAGATCTCAAGGTATTCAATCCGTCAATAAACGCTTTCTGCTGATCGGCATCGTAGCAGTCTTTGACCATCATCTGCATGAATTCCCCGATTTTGGCTGCTTTGGCGCCGGGGGTATCAGTGGTGGGGATGATTGTTTCCCCTATTTCGTCCAAGAAGGCTAGATCTTCAGGGGTGAAATTGAGGTCTTTGATCTGATGCTCCGGTGCACAACCGGTAAGTATGGCGGTGGCACCGATCATCGTACCTCCCATCATAAGGACGACGCTTTTGAGAGCGTCTCTTCTGTTCATTACTGTCATGTCTTTATCCGATTAGAGGTTTCTTTTCTTTAATTCTTCTACTGCGAAAGCTGCCGCTCGGGCGGTCAATGCCATATAGGTTAAGGAGGGGTTTTGTGCAGCGGCTGAGGTCATACATGCACCATCAGTCACAAAAACGTTTTTGGCATCCCAAACCTGGTTGTTGCCATTAAGTACAGAAGTTTTTGGATCGCGACCCATACGAGCAGTTCCCATCTCGTGAATACCTTGTCCGAAGGTATATCCATTGTCATAAGTTCGGACATCTTTGAATCCTGCTACCTCGAGCATTTCTGCGGCATCATTCATCATGTCCTTTCGCATGTTGATTTCATTTTCCTTTATTTCGGCACTCATCACGAGAGCTTCCATTCCCCACTTGTCTTTGACTGTGTCGCTGAGTCGAATGTGGTTTTCATGGTAAGGAAGAATTTCACCAAATGCGGTGATACCCATTGACCATGGTCCTGGCTCTGTGAGCGCGTCTTTCATCGGTGCACCAAAGCCCAGCTCGGCAACATCTCTACTCCATCCGCTACGGCTGGCACCACCTTGGTATCCAAAGCCTCTGATGTAGTCTCTTTTTTCACCGTTGAGATTTCTGAATCTTGGGATATAAAGACCAGTAGGTCTTCTTCCGAAGTAGTACTTGTCCTCGAATCCTTCATAGGTTCCTGCAGCCCCTAATCGAAAATGGTGATCCATCACATTATGACCCAGTTCACCAGAGCTTGATCCCAATCCACCCGGCCAAATATCCGTTGCGGAACGCATCAAAATTGCAGTGGAATTGAATGCTGAAGCGCAGAGAAAGATGATTTTGGCATCAAACTCAATGGTTTGATTAGTTTGTCCGTCAATGATTTCAACACCGGTAGCTTTCTGGGTGTCTTTGTCATAAATCAATCGGCGTACGATCGACCAAGGTCTAAGAGTCAGGTTACCAGTAGCCTGTGCAGCAGGAAGTGTGGAAGCTTGGGTACTGAAATATCCACCAAAAGGACATCCCAGCGAACATTTATTGCGGTATTGACAGCCTGGACGGCCTGGCAGAGGCTGGGTGATGTTGGCCGGACGGCCGATAGTCCAGGTTCGCGCTCCTTTGTAGTGTTCTTTGATTTTAGCAGCTCCGGCTTCCTCCACGCAATTCATCGGCATAGGTGGTTGGAATTCCCCATCAGGTAATATATCCAATCCGTCCTTGGAGCCAGAAACACCGATAAATTTCTCCACATAGCTGTACCAAGGGGCGATGTCATTGTATCGGATAGGCCAATCCACGGCAATACCTTCTTTCGCATTTGCTTCAAAGTCGATATTGGCCCATCGGTAGGACTGACGTCCCCAAAGCAAGGATCTCCCGCCGACCTGATATCCTCTAAACCACGTGAAGGGTTTCTCTTCTACATAAGGAGAGTCGCTCTCATGTGCCCACCAGTCGAGGTTGAGCTCATTGAGTACATAGTCTCTTCTCAGATTTGGGTGATTGTTGAGGTGCTCTTGGGTACGTCTGCCTCTATGAGGAACTTCCCATGGGGGAAGGGTCGCCGTTTTGTAATCTTTTACGTGCTCGACCATTGGGCCTCTCTCCAGGAGCAGTACTTTCAGCCCCTTTTCCGTCAGCTCTTTAGCAGCCCATCCGCCGCTAATTCCTGACCCAACTACGATTGCGTCATACGATTCGTTTGCCATAGGTTATGGTATTTGGTTTAATTAGATTTCTTATACATCACATACTTGCACGGCCTGAGCGAGTGCAGCGATTTTATCCTCAGACTTGGGGATAAACTCATGAGACACGTAGCCTTTGTATCCTGTCGCTACGATTGCGCGCATGACAGCAGGATAGTTGATCTCTTGATTTTCATCCAGTTCATTTCTGCCTGGATTACCTGCGGTATGGTAGTGACCAAAATACTGGTGGTTGGTCTGGATACTCCGAATGATATCCCCTTCATCGATTTGCATATGGTAAATGTCAAATAGCAGCTTGAAGTTTTCACTGCCGATCATTTTGCAAAGCTCGACGCCCCAAGGAGACAGGTCGCACATGTAGTCTTTGTGGTTCACTTTGCTGTTAAGCAGCTCCATTTGGATGATGACTCCATGCTTTTCGGCCACACCCATGATTTTCTTAAGTCCTTCTGCGCAGTTTTTCATTCCGGTCTCGTCGTCCATTCCGTTTCGGTTTCCGGAAAAGCAGATGAGGTTTTTGTAGCCGTATTTGGCCACTTGAGGGATCAGCTCAGAGTAATTTTTGATCAATTGTTCATGGTATTGAGGGTCATTCCAGCCGCGTGGAATCCCCAGTTCGGCGCCATTACACATGGAGCATTCTACCCCGTGTTTTTTTAAGGTATCCCACCCTTGAGGCCCGACTAGGTCGATGGCATTGAATCCGATTTTTTTAATAGCGACACAGAGTTCGTCCAAGTTTAGGGACGGCATAGTCCATGCACAGACTCCGTGATTGATATTGCCTTTGAGTTGCAAGGGTTGAGGTTCTTTGATGTCAAATGAAGCTAAGCTTCCGATAGCAGCACCTCCAAGAGCCATTTTTTTGAAAGCGGAGCGCCGTCCAGAGTCAAATTCCATAGGTTGATTTTGGGTTAAGGTTTGAGCGTAGTTTTTTCAGTTTTGAAAAAAGTGATGAAAAATAGCAAAACCAAAAGGGAAATCCCAGCAGGAATCAACCAAATTGACTTCCAGTCGTGATTGCCGGCCGAATCCAGGTAATAATTGGAAATCTGACCTGCCGCCCAAAATCCGATCAGCATCCCTACTCCATAGGTGGCCAGTGTGATCAATCCTTGAGCTGAGGATTTGAATTTTTCTCCGGCATGGTAGTCGGTGTAGATTTGTCCGCTGACAAAGAAAAAATCATAGCAAATCCCATGAAGGATAATCCCAAACAAAAGCATCCAAACACCCGAGTCGGCATCGCCCATTGCAAAAAGAACATAGCGGATAGCCCAAGCCAGCATCGCTACGATCAAGGTCTTTTTCAATCCAAATCTGGAAAAGAAGACAGGAAGGGCCAGCATGAACAAGACCTCAGAAACCTGCCCAAAAGCCATTTTTCCAGTGGAGTTTTCCACTCCGATTTCCGTCAGAAAAGGACTGGCATTCTGATAATAAAATGCCAAAGGAATACAGATGAGTATGGATGAGAGGAAAAAGATCGCGTAATTTTTATGCTTCAAAAGAGATAATGCGTCTAGTCCGAGAATTTCGGAAAGCTTGAAAGTGTCTGATTTTGTGGCACGTGGAGGTGTAGAGGGCAAAGTGAAGCTATAAATTCCCAATGCCACAGATACCAAGGCTGCCATAAGCCAGGTGTTTTTGAGTAAGCCATCTGCCATACCAGCCTGACTGTCCCAAGCCAGGTAAGAGATTAACATACCTGCCGCAATCCAGCCAATAGTTCCCCAAACCCTGATGATAGAAAATTCCTTTTCGGGATTGGTCATTTGATTAAACGAGATCGAGTTGACCAAGGCTAGCGTAGGCATGAAGAGAATCATATAAACCAGGATCAAGGGGAAGAAACTTGAAAAATCCGTTGAATTGTATAGCAAATACATCAAAACCGCCCCGATAAGGTGGATGACTCCCAGAATCTTTTGGGCCTGAAAATATCGATCAGCAATCAAACCAACGATAAATGGTGCGATGATCGCCCCGAATGATTGGGTAGAAAATGCCAGTGATATGTCTTGGTCTTGAGCTTTGAGGTTGGTGCCCAGAAATGTTCCCATCGTGACATACCAAGAGCCCCAAACAAAAAACTCCAAAAACATCATGACAGAGAGGCGGATTTTGATCGGGATCATCGGATTATGGATAAGATGAAAGTGGAAATTCAAAAGCGAAATTTAGAATTTGGGCTTTTTGCTGTATTTTAAGCATCTCCTTTGAGAATCCGAAGAAAGGGCTTAAAAAGTTTTGACAAAGCCACTCATAACCCAATGGTGCAACTGATCATAAACGACATTCCTTTGTGAAGGAATACCCGAAATTTCGCCTCAAACTCAATCAATACTAAACTCAATTAACCTATAAACTAATCTTTTGACCTATGTCAACAGCTAACAAACTGAAACTCGGCCTTGTAGGCGGAGGTCCGGGGTCTTTCATCGGGGCCATCCATCTCAATGGAGCCTTGATGGACTCTATGTTTGAATTGGTATGTGGAGCGTTTAGCTCTAATCCTGCCAAATCCAAGCAAAAAGGAGAAGAACTCATGCTCGATCCATCTCGGGTATATGGAAGTTATGACGAGATGTATGAAAAGGAATCCCAGCGTCCTGAAGGAGATCGAATGGATGTGGTGGCAATCGTAACTCCAAACAATGTCCATTTTGACCCGACCGTAAAAGCACTAAAGCATGGTTTCCATGTGGCCTTGGACAAACCTCTGACCTTGAATTACCAAGAAGCCAAAGACCTCTATCATATAGTCAAAAATTCGGATCGGAGATTTCTCCTTACCCATACTTACACAGGCTATCCGATGATCAAGCAAGCCAAGCAGATGATCATGGATGGAAAGTTAGGGAAAGTGCGAAAAGTGTACGTGGAATACCCTCAAGGCTGGCTTTACAAGCTTCTGGAGACGGAAAATAACAAGCAGGCAGAATGGAGAACTGACCCAAACCGTAATGGTCTAGCGGGCTGCATGGGCGATATTGGAACACATGCCTTCAATATGGTAGAATACGTGACGGGACTACAAGTTTCGCACGTCTGCGCAGATCTGTATATCAAAATCGATGGTCGCCCAATTGACGATGACGGAGTGGTCTTACTTCGATTTGAAAATGGAGCTTCCGGAGTCTTGATGGCTTCGCAAACTGATACAGGCTGCGAAAACAACCTTAAAATCCGTGTCTATGGAGAAAAAGGAGGCCTCGAATGGGAGCAGGAATTGAATAATACGCTCATTTTCAGAGAACCAACCGGGCCTGCTCAAATTCTAAGAGCTGGAACGGGATATTTGGGTTCCTTGGCGCAGGAAAATACCCGCACTCCGGCAGGACACCCTGAGGGCTATATCGAAGCCTTTGCTAACTTGTACCGCAATTTTGCACGTTGTATCTATGCAGACCGTGCAGGACAAAAGCCAAAGTGGGAGTGGGAAGATTATCCTGGAATCGAGGATGGAATCAGAGGAATGGCCTTTATCGATCATGTCCTTCGAAGCACTCAGTCTGATCTGAAATGGACTCCGTTTATTGTAGAAAAATAACTTTGACTCAAACTCATTATACCCGCAAACAACATGAAAACCATCAAAGGACCGGCTATTTTCTTAGCTCAGTTTGCCGATGATAAGGCACCTTTCAATAATTTGAAAAATATCAGTCACTACATGGCTGATTTAGGATACAAGGCAGTACAAATTCCTTCTTGGGATGCCCGAATGATCGATCTTCAGAAGGCTGCCGAAAGCAAGACCTATGCAGATGAAATCAAAGGAATCGTTGCAGAAGCAGGCATGGAGATTTCCGAGCTTTCTACCCACCTTCAGGGTCAATTGGTCGCAGTACATCCAGCTTACAACGAATTGTTTGATGGCTTTGCGCCGGCAAATTTGAAGGGTGATCTGAAAGGAAAATCCGAATGGGCTACTCAGCAGTTGAAATATGCGGCCAAGGCCTCTGCCAATTTTGGACTCAACGCCCATGCTACTTTCTCAGGAGCACTGATGTGGCATACGGTTTATCCTTGGCCACAGCGTCCTGCGGGATTGGTGGAGACAGGTTTTACTGAGTTGGCCAAAAGGTGGAAGCCGATCTTGGATGCCTTCGATGAAGTCGGAGTAGATGTATGCTATGAGCTTCATCCTGGAGAAGACTTGCATGACGGGATTACCTTCGAAATGTTTTTGGACAAAGTGGGCGGTCACAAACGCGCCAATATTCTTTACGACCCAAGCCATTTTGTACTTCAGTGTTTGGATTACCTCCAATTCATTGATTTCTATCATGATCGAATCAAAATGTTCCATGTGAAGGATGCTGAATTCAATCCGACAGGAAAACAAGGAGTCTATGGAGGATATCAAGGTTGGGTAGAAAGAGCCGGAAGATTCAGATCTTTGGGAGATGGCCAAGTTGATTTTGCAGGAATATTTAGCAAACTTTCGCAGTACAATTACAGCGGATGGGCTGTGCTCGAGTGGGAGTGTGCCATCAAGCATCCTGAGCAAGGAGCTGCAGAAGGTGCTCCATTTATTGCAGACCATATCATACGAGTCACCGAGAAGGCTTTTGATGACTTCGCAGGCACAGGTGCCGACGAAGAATTTAATCGAAGAGTATTAGGAATTTGAATACCCAAACTAAATAAACAATGAAAATTACAAAACCATTAAACCTAGCCCTCTTGGCAGTGGCTGGATTGACCTTTGCCTGTGGAGGTGGAGAAAAAGCAGCAGAAACTACCGCCGAAACTGCTGCCCCAGCAGCAGCTCCAGCCCAGGAAATCAGTCTTGAAGACAAGTACAAAGACGATCCTGTGTACATCAAAGGTCTAGAGAAAATAAAAAGTTCTGACTGTACTTCCTGCCACATGGTGGAGCGGAAAATAGTAGGTCCTTCTTATGCAGAAGTGGCTGCTAAGTATAAAAACAATGATGAGAATGTGGCCATGCTTGCCAAAAAGGTAATCGAAGGTGGCGTGGGAGTTTGGGGTGAGGTACCTATGCCTCCACATCCTGCGCTTTCTGAAGATGATGCCAAAGATATGGTCAGATATGTTCTTCTTTTGAAAAAGTAAAAAATGATCAAATCTAAACTAGCACTATGGGCTGCTGCCGGTTTTCTGGCAGCTTGCTCCGCTCCCAAAACTGAGGAGACATCTTCTACAGATTCAGTGGAAGTGGCTACTCCAGCGGAGGAATGGGTTTCTCTATTTGACGGACAGACTTTCAACGGTTGGTCTAAATACGGTGGTGGAGAAGTAGGCAAAGCTTGGAAAATCGAAAACGGAGAACTCTATCTGGATGCCGCAAATAAAGACGGCTGGCAAACTGGTGACGGAGGTGATATCGTAACTAATGAGGAATTTGAAAATTTCCATTTCAAATACGAATGGAAAATCGCACCTAACGGAAATAGCGGTGTGATCTTTTTGGTTCATGAGTCTCCGGAGTATCAGTATCCTTGGCAGACAGGTCTAGAGATGCAAGTACTCGACAATGAAGGCCATCCTGATGCCAAAATCATCAGTCACAGAGCAGGTGATCTCTACGACCTGATCGTGAGCAGTGAAGAGACTGTAAAGCCAGCGGGTGAGTGGAATCAAGCTGAAATTGTCATTAATCAAGGAAAGTTGGATTTCTTTCTTAACGGGGTCAATATCGTTTCCACCCAACTCTTTACTCCAGAATGGGAGGCCTTGATTGCAAAAAGTAAGTTTAAAGATATGCCAGGATTCGGTAAGTATAAGAAAGGTAAAATTGCCCTTCAGGACCACGGAGATGTGGTTCACTATCGAAACTTGATGATCAAAAAACTTTAAACTAAAAGAGGCTCCAATTAGGAGCCTCTTTTATTGACCTTTCATCCCAAAAGGGATAATCTCTTCCTGGCCGACCTGATTAGTTTGGTTATAGTTGAACAGCTCAAAAAATAAAAAAAGCAGACCATTTCTAGTCTGCTTCAGTGATCCCGCTGGGATTCGAACCCAGGACCCTCCCGATTAAAAATCGGGATGCTCTTCCTGC
>FWPV01000429.1_pt1 | contig 47843 bp, 35 predicted proteins | sample 2228371 | NCBI WGS metagenome assembly FWPV01 (sample SAMEA103939776, study PRJEB20133) | metagenome | reverse complement strand
AGGAACGACACGCAAAACTATATAAAGATGCCCTTGCCGCATTGGCAAGCGAACAGGACATCGAGTACCATGTCTGTCAAATCTGCGGGTATGTCTTTGATGGCGAACCGCCCGAAGCGTGTCCTGTGTGCAGGGCATCCAAAAAGTACTTCAAGAAGATCCCTTGATCTAGCCAGGTGCATCTGTATCCTTTGAGAGCCTCACAAGGAGGGCGTCATGACCAGCATCGATGACAGAGTGGCACGTGTATACGCAATGGCCCTTGAGATGGAAGAGAGGGGAAGATCGTTCTATGAACATGCGCAGCAGACCTGTCGGAATCGAGCAGGCAAAGAAATGTTTCGCGTTCACATGGGAAAGGAGGTAGTACACATCGGCCGGATACGAACGATCTACGCGTCGATCGAAAAGGGAAAGGGACTGCCCGATGCCTTTGACAGTGCCAGTATCGCTACCGATAGCGAGGCACTCACGAGTATTTTTGAAGCGCTTGCGCGACGCCACGAAGCAGCCGACCAGGCCGACCCGAGCGACATAGAGGCTGTGGCAACAGGCATCGCCCTTGAACAAAAGGCTATACTGTTTTACGAAGAGCGGCGCAGTCAGGCTACGGAACAGAAGGAACTGACGTTCATCGATCTTATGATACGAGAAGAGAAAACCCACCACCGGATGCTCACCGAGATGAGATTCTATCTTACTGACCCCGCGGGGTGGTTCCGTGAGAAGGAACGTGGCGGTCTAGACGGTGCCTAAGTTGATTGTTACCGACACATTTCACATCGCAGGGATACATTGCGCAGGATGCGTCCACCGGATAGAGCAAGGGCTCAAAGGTCTCGCTGGCGTCAGAGATGTGGCTGTACATCTGGCCTCTGCACAGGCAAAGATCGACTATGATCCCACGTTGGTCGGGCCTGAAACCATACTTACAAAACTACACGACCTTGGGTATAGGGCCCTACGAAACCCACGTCCTGAAGAAATAGAAGAGGCCTTTCAACAGGAGCAACACCACCTCAAGGTCAAGCTCACCTTTGGCCTCGCTGTGAGTATCGTTGTTTTCCTTGGATCCATGAAGGAGCGGTTTCCTTTCCTCCAGGCCCTCCCACCTGGCCTGATTACGATTTTTCTTCTTGCGCTGAGTACGCCTGTCGTCTTTTGGGTTGGAAGCGGCTTTCTTTCAGGTGCCCTTAAGGCACTCACGCACAGAAGCGCAGACATGAATACGCTGGTCGCCCTCGGAGCACTTTCAGCCTACCTGTACTCGGTCATTGCAACAGTCACTCCGCAATGGGTGTCAGCCGCAGGGCAGAGCCCCCATGTGTACTACGATAGTGCGGTTTTGATCGTCACACTGGTGCTGTTGGGACGCTTTCTCGAGCGCAAGGCGCGAGGCAAGGCCTCTGCAGCACTCCGGATGCTGCTCGCGCTCAACCCCACGACCACACACGTCATTTCTCCAACCGGAGATCACGAACGAGAGGTCCTGGTCGAGGAACTCAAGGAAGGTGATCTTATCAGGGTGAGGCCCGGTGAAAAGATCCCTACCGACGGTGTGCTACTTCAAGGCGAGACAACAGTGGACGAGTCCATGCTCACAGGAGAAAGTTTCCCTGTCAGGAAAGGGCCCGGAGATACCGTCTACGGCGGCACCCTGAATAAGCGTGGTAGTTTTGTCTTCAAGGCCACACGCGTCGGCACAGCCACAGCACTCGGACAGATCATCCGCCTTGTAGAAGAGGCCCAAGCCTCCAAAATACCTATCCAGCGGTTAGCCGACAAAGTAGCTTCAGTATTCGTCCCTGCGGTACTATGTATAGCAGTGGCTACGTTTCTACTCTGGTATTTCGTACCACACAACCCATCGTTTAACCGAGCGCTCCTCAATTGCATATCCGTCCTTGTAATCGCCTGTCCATGTGCTATGGGCCTGGCAACGCCTACTGCAGTAATGGTTGGGACAGGTCTTGGTGCGCAGCATGGCATACTCATTCGGTCTGGCGAAGGCCTTGAGAAGGCGTGCAAAGTAACTGCAGTCGTGTTCGATAAGACAGGGACCCTGACCAATGGCAAACCTGAGGTAACCGATATCGTGCCGTCTTCACGCTTTGACCTACACGATGTCCTACATGCAGCTGCTTCCATCGAGGCCCTGTCAGAACATCCCCTTGCAGGAGCCATCCTTGAGAAGGCACACGCCTACGGGATCGCGCCTACCCCGGTCGAGAGATTCTCTGCATTGCCAGGCAGGGGAGCTCACGGTTTGCTCAATGGCGTAGAGATCTTCGTCGGAAACCAGAGGTTCATGGAGGAGTACGGCATTGCCACGGACGGCATGCCAGAGACAGCAGCACGACTAGCAGAAGAAGGCAAGACAACGGTTTTTGTGGCTCAGGCCGGTCGCGTCATAGGACTCATTGCATGTGCCGATGTTCCAAAGGAATCGGCGCGAGACACGATCGACCTGCTCCATGTAATGGGGCTTAAGGTAGCGATGATCACTGGTGATCACCAGGGTACAGCACAGGCCGTAGCTCGGAAGCTTGGGATCGAGGACTTCCTGGCAGGGGTACTGCCCAAAGAAAAGGTCCTTAGACTTGCAACGCTCAGGGCACAGGGTCATCTGATTGCCATGGTGGGCGACGGCATCAACGATGCGCCGGCACTGAAGGCCGCTGACGTAGGAATCGCAATGGGAACCGGAACAGATGTCGCTCTCGAGACAGGTGATATCACCCTCATGCGCGATGACCTCCGGCTTGTTCCTGGAGCACTGATCCTGTCATCCATGACGATGAAGGTGATAAAGCAAAATTTGTTTTGGGCCTTTTTTTACAATACCCTATGCATTCCCATTGCTGCCGGGATGCTATATCCGTGGGGGGTCCTTTTGAACCCGGTCTATGCGGCAGCAGCTATGGCCCTGAGTTCAATTTCTGTAGTAGGAAACTCACTTCGACTCAGGTGGTTATTTTCACGGTGGTTTGTTAGGACCATGGACAGACGTTGAGAAGGATATACGCCACATCACGTCCAATGGCTCATGCACAGCAGAGAGGAGGTAGTAACATGGACAAGTACGAATGCCAAGTATGTGGTTACATCTACGATCCTGCAGTCGGCGACCCGGACAGCGGTATTCCTGCGGGGACTAGATTCGAGGATCTTCCTGCCGACTGGACATGCCCTGTATGCGGTGCCTCAAAGGATACGTTCAAAAAAGTAACATAGGCCGGCCGTGTCCTCCTATCCATACCACATCGTGCCAAGTGGCCCTCAGGTACTCGATGCAGGCCTGCTCGAAATCCTCTATGCAACGTTCAACCACCGCAGATGGGTATCTCCTGACCCAGTGGAGTTCTTGTACGGCTACAAGGACCCATTAGAGAGGGAAGTCGTAGGGCTTATCGCTGCATGTCTTGCCTATGGGAGGGTAACCCAGATCCATGCGAGCATCTCGCTCGTCCTCAGCAAGATGGAGCCGAGCCCAAGACACTATGTGCTCGAGGCATCAAGGAGGCAGCTTGCACATGCCTTTGCACGGTTCAGGCACAGGTTTACAAGCGGGGAAGAGCTTGCATCCTTGCTCTATGGCATCCGAACCATACTTGAGCGTCACGGATCACTTGAGGCATGTTTTACTTACGGCCTTGCCGCCAAGAGCGGTCACACCGTGCTTGAGGCGCTCATGAGGTTTGCCGCTGAGTTGAGAAGCACCTCTGGCCTTGCCCACAGTATGCTGGTACCAGATCCTCACGCTGGTAGTGCTCTGAAGAGGCTCAACCTCTTTTTGCGCTGGATGGTAAGAAAGGACAGGATCGATCCTGGCGGATGGAAGGGGGTACGACCGTCGCAACTGATTGTTCCGCTCGATACTCATATGCACAGGATCTCCCTTTACCTAGCGCTTACCAGACGAAGACAACCCAACATACAGACAGCTCTGGAGATAACAGAGGCATTCAGGACACTCGTTCCTCACGACCCCGTGCGTTATGACTTCGCACTGACTCGACTCAGCATCATGGCACCTACACGCCAGCATCTCGATAGCAGCAAGGTCCTTCCCCTACGGACCTTGCTGACTTCCCTTGCCCCCACAGGGAGACGTTGTAGAAAAACAGCAAGCCCACAAGCGCACAAGGAGGGACCTCAATGGCCGAAGCTGACATCCTATCGATAACCCTTCAAGGTACTGACTTGGCAACAGAATCAATGGCCCGTCGTTTCGAGAAGGCCCCGTTCACCGTGCTGGTTTTTTATCGTGGCTGGTGGTGACCTTATTGCCAAAGCCACTGGAAGGGGCTTAAGCAACTAGCTCAGCAATTCAAAGCTGCAGGTGCACAAATCATTGGCGTATCTTCTGACACAGTAGAAGCAAATCGTACCTTCGTGAAGAAGTACGATCTTCCGTTTTGCATCATCTCAGACCCTGAGCACACACTGGTGCGTTCCCTGCAAGTGCCGGTCAGTACGAAACACCCCATGGCCAGAAAGTATCCCCATGGATTCTCTCAACCTGCTGTCTTTGTATTCGACCCAGCCGGACACCAAAGGTTTGCCTGGCGGCAAACCCCTAAGCTCACCAATTTCTACGGTGCAGCCAGAAGGATCGAACCAAAGGAGATACTCGAGCAGGTTTTGCTATTGGCTGCTGCATAGGAGGCACCAAAGGTCAATGGTCTGTAACCTCTCTCTTGGGCGCATTACGTAAGGGGAAGGAAACGATATATTAAGGCGTACCAGGTGTCCATGCCTCCATAGATAGACGTCTTGTCCCCGAAGGACACGCAGGACTCACACAATGCGCTTCATTTTGCGCATGCATTCTTTTCTTGCAATCAGATTTGCAGCAAGAAACAAACTCGCATTGGCAACGCTGCTGCAGTTTGTCGAGAAATCGAACAATCGCTTGACAATCGACGAGTATCTGAAGAAGGCCTGTCGTGCCTTGAGACATCCATACTTGAGTTCTGCAGGGCTGAGTTGTCGAGGAATGAACATTACCTCACCGTAATGATAGTGTTCGTTAAGCCACCATCGCCCTTCAAGAAGTCTACCTTCTGAAAGGAGACGTCGATAGAGTCGGGTACCTGGCATAGGATTGAGGGTATTGAAATTTGCCAACGCAAAGTGGTGTTCAAGTGCAAAGTCGACTGTCTTCGAGAAGATTTCTTTTGTGTCACCGTCATATCCGAAAATAAATGATCCATAAATCATCATGCCATGATCCCGGATCTTCTGGATCGCAGCCGGGTATGCATCCACCCTGCAATAGGGGCCCTTCTTCATCTGGAGGAGATTTTCGTGCTGGAGCGACTCAAAGCCAATCATCACCATACGGCAGCCACTCCGTGCCATAAGAGCCAGCAACGAGGTGTCAGTGGCGATGTCACTGCGTACCTGGCATCCCCACTGAATACGCATCCCCTCAAGGGCCTCGAAGAGCTGCCGCGCTCGATCCCTGTCCGAACAAAGGTTGTCATCCACGAACAACACGCGCCTGTTGTCTGCTTGCTCTAGTTCTGCAAGGACTTCATCGATTGGCCGCGTCAGGTAGCCTCTGGAAAAGGTTGTCACCGAGCAGAATTCACATGCACATGTGCACCCTCTGCCGAACTCAATGGGAACGAGGTTCGTGTACTTCTTGCCTTGAAACAGGCGTCTGTCGTAACGAATACCGGATAGGGGGAACGGCGTCTCCTGTCGGTAGATCTTTGCCAGCCTGCCTGTGGCTGCATCTTGGACCAGTTGTCCCCAAACCCCCTCTGCAGGTCCCTGCACCACTGCGTCGGCATACATCAGTGCCTCTTCAGGACAGGCACTTGGATGGTATCCACCCAGGACTACAGTGATGCCGCGCTTCCTGAACTGCTGAGCAAGCTGATAGGCCCTGCGAGCTGAAAAGGTATGGGCTGAAATAGCGACAAGGTCTGTCTCTATCTCCTGTGGTATGTCTTCTACGCATTCGTCGTAAAATTCTGTTTCGATCCCATCCGGGGTAAGACCTGAGAGAACCGCAATTGCAAGGGGTTGCATTGCATCTGCAGCCCTTTCTGGAACCATGTTGGGTCTAATAAAGGTTATCTTCATTCCAGTTAGATCTCACGAGGCTTGCTCTCGTCTGCCCTTGGCAGACCCACCTGCTTGTCACCCCACCTCACAAGCAAAGGTCATATGGCAACGCGCATCAATCCGCCTCACAGCTACCGTAATCCTCGGATCTGCTTTTTATAAGACCACGTAGACAAGCTCTATCCCACGTTCATGGACCCTTGTTGACAATCTGTAGCTTTTCTATCGAGACAATGCGATCTGCGATTTCTCTGATCTTGGGATTGTGCGTTACGATCACCATCGTTGTGGCTGTTTCTCGATTTATCAATTGAAACAATCCCGCAATCTGTAGGCTCGTCTCTTCGTCGAGGTTGCCGGTAGGTTCATCGGCCAGCAAGACCCGTGGCCGCTTTGCAAGTGCCCGTGCAATGGCAACACGCTGCTGTTCACCCCCTGATAGCTGGTCAGGAAATTCCTGGGCCTTGTGTGCAAGCCCTACTCTTTCTAAATACTCACGGGCACGCTGCTTGATTTCCGACCGATCCGTACTGACTAGTTCAATGGCTGATGCAACGTTTTCCTGTGCAGTGAGTGTGGGGAGGAGATTGAAAAACTGAAATACAAAGCCAAGCTTCGCCCTTCGAAATTCGGTCCGCTGTTTCTCTGACATCGACGTCAGTTCATAGCCATCTACGATAATCCGTCCGGCATCAGGATAGTCGAGCGCACCAATTAAGTTGAGCAGTGTTGTCTTGCCCGTTCCAGACACGCCGAATACAACCGTGAGAGATCCCTCCTCCAGCTTCAAGGAGGCGCCCTTGAGTATGGAAACCGTGCGACCGGCTGCAGCGTATGACTTATCAACGTGTTCGAGGGAAATAATCACAGGTCGATCGGGCATCACTGACACCTCATGCATGCTCATCCGGTCGCCCAGAGCAGAAGACCTCTGTCCATCCAGTTCTACGGTCGAGTACTGTCTGTTTGATGTCACCGAGCCTTTGTCCGGCCTCGATGCATCGTTTGACGAACGTGCAATGACCTGCACCGCTGCGCACCAGAACGACTCGTGGGGGGGAAAGCTGTCCTATTTCCCGTGCATACCGGTAGTGGAAATTCTCCTTCAATCCTCTATCGATTGTTTCCGTCACTGCTCCCACCTGCTCTCCGGAGAGGGTGGTGCCAGCCTTCGGTTCGATGAAGACTACATAGTAACCACCCTGGGTGACTACTTCAGGGGCACACAAAACAAACTCAACCTGGATCTGATGCAGATCAAGGGCGCGCTTCAAGACAGCCCAGACATGGTGTTCTTCGAGCTTTTCTCCAACGATATCAGATACACCGCTTCTGCCACTGAATTCGACAATGACAAGCGTCCCAAGGCTTCCGGTAACGCGCACCTTGTCTTTGAGATTGTAACGATACAACCCTCCTGCTGTGGTCAGGACTACGGTATACACAGAACCACGCTCCAATTGGTGAAGCAACACCGGCCGATCGTCACCCTCAGGAAGAAACTCGAGCACGTGAGACCGATAGGCAACCACACTTCCGCCTGCCTCTACCCACGGTATGCTTACCACCCCCTCGGTTGAAAGGAGCCCCTTTGGCTGAATGTACACGCCAGGAAACCATTCTCGAAGTTTGTGTGCATGAATAGAGGCACTCCCATCAGCCCAACAGGAGATCATCATCAGGTTGTTCCAGATGTGGCGGTACGGCGATGCCCCTCCACCCGAGAAGATGCGTTCGAGCGATCGGGCCCTTGACGGCTTTGCAGCACAACTCATGAGCAGTGGGCCTCTACCCTCCTTATGCCCTGGGAGCCGTATCGTTCCATCGTACACATCTCGAATCAAGGCCTCCTTGTACTGTTCGATGAATTCAATGAGCAACACAAGGAAAGAAGGATTCCATACTGAAATGAGCGTAAGGTCAGCACACGCCAATAGAAAGAAAGCTGTGGTGTACTTGAACTGCTCGAGATCCCGTATGTGCTGCACTTCAGGCGGGACACAGCCGACACGTCTGAGCAGCCTGCCGGCAAGGCCTGCATATTCGTAATCATCTTCAAACCCTATAGGAATCCCTCCCGGCGTACGCTGTCGCTCGTAGCCGATGGGCGTTATCGACCAGTAGCTCCTTCCCCGTGCCAATCCTGGCAGATGTCTGTACAGGTCAAAGAGCCATGGGTAAAGGGCCTGTTCAAATTCCTTTCTCAGCGAAGCAGTATACGGTATGAGCTTGGATCCTGAGCTCGTTCCTCCAGTTGGTTCGAGCAGTCTCACCTCGTCGTGCGTAAGGACGTTCATTTCGCCATCGATCACCCGATCGATATACGGCTTCAATCCCTCGTAGTCACGAATAGGGACCTCGTGCTGGTACTGCTCGATCGTTGCAATAGCACCGAACCGATGGTCCCTACCGAATACGGTATCTTTGTTGCGCTCGAGATACCTGATCAGCTTTTTCTGCTGCACAATAGCTACTGAGTCTCTCGATCGCACAAAGGACCGATACTCAGGAAGCAAAAGTCCCCAGATTGCTGCATGAGCAAGACGCGTCATCAGATTCATATCAGTCACGGCTGTACAAGGCTCTTTGTTTTCTTGCGAAAACTCTCTGGGCTTATTTCACAGATGCAGGCCAGCTCATGCCCTTTCACAAACCCGGGGTTCTTTTCAAGGAAAAATGCCACATGAGGGTCCTTACGTCGTGCTGGAGGGATCTGCGCCAGATCACCTTTGAGATAGTAGGAAGATGCCGTAATGATACCCCTGTCGCTATCAAAGCAACTCCCGTACTTGCGTCTGGCAAGGTGTTCAATGAGCCCTCTCTCGTATGGGGGCGTTTCAGCATCGTACCTTGGATAAAAGCGCTTAAAAAACAGAGGCAGCAGCAGATAGGTGCGAAACCCTTTGGTAATGAGAAACCAATAGGTCCTCGAACCGTCACTGTCGGCCATGAATGTATAGAGCAGCTTGCCAAAGGTCCGAAAAAGGGCAGGAGAACCCCAGGAATCTCGCTCGATAATGGTGTCACCTGAAAAAAGTGCTGACACAGGATCGCCATGGTAGACCGTGTGCATGAACAGATAGGTTGAAAACCCTGCGATCCTCCCATGCTGACCATACAATATGATCGCACCGTCCTTTTCAGCCATATCTCGAAGGAATACATCCTTGTCCACATCAGCGTAGTGTCTGACCATAATATCGTACATGAGGTCCTTGTCAGCATCAGTCAATGACGATATGGATCGTATGGTACCGGTAAGCATCTAGAGCCTTCCAATTTCTAGGTAGGTAGACCTACCAGGGTCCAAGTACGGCGGCTCCCTGCCTGTCTCGCTGTTGTACACAAGATACATCCTGCTCTTGTAGGTCAGGTGGGGCCGCTTATCGAATACCAGTCTCAGAGGATGTCGAGCGTCGAGGCCTGCGACCACATATGAAAAACCGCGAGCCTCTTGAACCATATGACTCAAAAAACACTCGCACCATCGGGCGTTGTCATCCTTGACCACCCAGAAAGAGAGTGTACACAGATTGAGCACCGAACCTGGCGGAGCAAGCCTTGGATACCCGAGACGGGGCAACAAAAAGGAAAATGGGTACAATACTTTTAGCGCCCCTGCGTACCCTTTCAGGATGTACTGTTTGTAGTCCCTCTGATCCCACAGTGTGCCAGCAGCAACGATCCCATGGACGCGGTCACACAACAGATAAAAATCATCAACGCTGATGTGACCCTGGCGACGGTCCAGCTCCTTCCTGTCCAACACCGGAAAGAACTGATATCTTCGGCCCTGTTCAGAAAGAAAGGAAACCAAGGCTTCGCCATCGCTGGGCTCTGCCCTCCTGAAATGAACATCAGGAAGCATCCGGGCCTTCCCTCCGGCGGCAAAAATATAGGTGACATAGTCATCAACATACCGATACACAGGCATCGTCGCCCTTCTCTTCTCGAAGAGCCTCTGCGCATCGAGGTTCTCCTCCAGGATAGTGGTAATGTAGAAGGGAATCTGTTTGTCTCGATGGAGATCGAACAAATACGAAAAGCCATAGGGGAGAAAAAGATACCGTCGCCGGTATTCCTTTCGAATCCTGAGCCCGAACAGATACCCTATATCTATTGCTTCACCGTTCACGAACATTTTGTTGATAGATGCAGCCCCGATTCCCACGAGTCTATCTCGCAACGTATCCCTCGCTACGATAATGGTAACCTCCCTCCCTTCTCTCATGAACGATGCATACGGGTCAGGCCGCCGCGAGAAAAGAAGGGAGATCGTCCCCTGGAATTCCTCCTCCTCGAGGATCTCCAGTATCTGGGCCGCGTCTTCTGGCCGCGCAGTCTCGATCCTATATCGGTCACTTCGGAAGCTCATCAAGCCCTTCACCCATAGGTAGGCCCATCTTCTCGTCAACCTCTTGCTGCATCTTGAGATTCAACGCCCAGTAGTAATAGTACAGCAGCGGGTCGAACCTCCTTCTCACAAGAGCAACACTGCGTCTCATGATCGACGGTAAGGTATAGAACTGTTTACGTGCCCTTCGGCACAGCTCGGCAAGTTGCTCGGCTGCCACGTGGCGTGGCCTGAATGTCACCTGACCGTACGTATAGGTTGGATCCAGCCACCATTTATCCTGGATGATCTTGCCTTCTCTAAGTAGCCGGCTATACAGCTTGGTACCTGGCATGGGTAAAAGATGGTTAAAGGCGGCAAAAAAGAACTGGTGCTTGAGCGCGAACGCTACGGTTCTGTCAAAAAGTTCGGGAAGGTCGTGGTCAAACCCAAACACAAACGTTGCATATATATTGAGGCCTGCATCGTGCAGTGTCTCTGTCAGTTCATCCATCTCTCCAAGTTGAGCATTCCAGCCTTTGTTCATCTGATGAAGGTTGCTTGTGTCCAGGGATTCATATCCTATAAGCATGACGACACACCCACTGGCTCTGAGCCACTTGAGAAGCTCAGGATGCTTGGCCATGGTCAGGGAGCCTTGCCCTGTCCACTTTATCTTGAGAGGGGTAAGGGCCTTGAGTACCTCGATCGCATGAGCGGGATGAGCGACGAAATTGTCGTCTGCAAAAAAGAAGTAGCGTTTGCCCGCCTGCTGTGCGGCCTTGATATCATTGACAATGTACTCGACCGGCTTCTTGTGGTAACACCCATGATGAAATGCAGCTATGGCACAAAATTCACAATCGAATACACACCCTCTGCCGGTCTCTACGACACCGACATTCGAATACCGTTTGCCCTTAAAGATGCCCCTATCTGGCACGATATTGGCAAACTGCGGATTGCCACGATATCGTTTCTTCGGCCGGCCTCTTCGAAAATCTTCGACTAGTTCTTCCCAGACGCCTTCTGCGTTCCCCTCGAGAATCGCATCAGCATGCTGAGCTGCCTCCTCTGGGCACAAGGTCACGTGGTACCCACCCATGACCACAGGAATCCCGCGGCTCCTAAACCGGTCGGCAATCATGTATGCCCGTCGAGCTGTGTAGACCTCGACCGTAATGGCCACCAAATCGGTCGTGGTCTCGTAGTTGATAAGCTCGCTGCGGTCGTCAAAGAACTCGGTCTCAACAGAAGGCGGAGTAAGTGCCTTGAGGGTCGAAATGGTAATGGGCTCGAGCACCTGCCAGGTCTTGATATAGGGCTGTCCCTTTTTCTTACCAATGGCAGGAAGTATAAAGGTTATCTTCATTCCTTCCTCTGCACCCCTGTTTTTCTGATTGGATACTGCGCATGCTTCCAGCAGGTGGAGTAGGTGCCACGTACGAAACAGCAGCAGCATCTTGTATTTTACAGACGAGGGCATCCCCTACACAACCTACGAGTCTTGCTCACCATCAGTCGCACGTGTTCCTGTCGTTTGCACTCACCCTTTGCATTGTGCCTGTAGAGCGTGTAGTCTACGGCTATGTCTGTCTGGAATACCACACGACCTATCCTCGTTACATGCCCCAAGGGCCTAGCCCCGTATCTCACACAAGAAATCCTCGGGATGAAGCTACCAGTACGGGAAGGGGGACCTGCTGCCGTAGAAACGCAAGGAACACTCGTCGATACCATACGGCTCAATCTTTCACTGCGCACCGCTCAGCACGTGCTGTTCCTTGTCGCTGCCGTTCAGGCCACACACTGTAAGGAGCTCTATGCAGAGGCACGTCGCATTGCGTGGGAAGACTATGTACCCTCTTCAGGATACCTTTCTGTACGATCTTGGGTAGACAATCCATCTGTCCGCGACACCCGAATCGCCAATCTCACGTGCAAGGACGCCATTGTCGACCGCCTGAGGAAGGCAACAGGAAGGCGACCTGACTCTGGTCCAGCAAAGAAAGGGGCTGTCGTATTCCTGTATTGGAAGGGACACCACTGCCGTCTCTACGTGGATACCTCCGGTGAGCCGCTTTCAAAACGAGGCTATCGAAAGATCCCCCTTCGTGCGCCTATGCAGGAAAGTCTGGCCGCAGCTGTGGTCATGGCCACTGGGTGGGATGGTACAGGCCCCTTTGTCAACCCTATGTGCGGCAGCGCAACATTGGCTATCGAGGCCTGTTTGCTGGCACTGGGCCGTGGACCAGGCCTTCTCAGACACACCTTCGGATTCATGCATCTAAAAGGATTCGATCCAATTCAGTACGGTGAGATCAGAAAGAGCGTGCGCCTTTGCTCACGTCCGTCGTTCAAGGGCCTGGTCATTGCTTCTGACAAAGACCCTCGGGCAGTGGAGGCAGCAAGGAAGCATGCTGTTACTGCAGGGGTACACAACTACATCGAGTTCCTCATCTGTGACTTCGCCGACACCCGCATCCCGAGACCTGAAGGCACGGCAGTTGTCGTACTTAATCCTCCATACGGAAAGCGCCTGGGTGACACAACAGGACTTGCAACCCTCTATGGACGCATTGGCGACTTTCTGAAACAGAAGTGTCAAGGATATCGTGGCTATATTTTTACTGGCAGCATCGAGCTGGCAAAACAAGTGGGGCTCAGGACTCGAAGAAGGATCCACTTCTACAACGGCCCAGTAGCATGCAGACTTCTCGAATACGACATATATCCAGGAAGTCAAAAGCAGCGCAACCAGTAAGGATCGCGGTATCCTGGCTGGTTCACCGTCACTCAGCAGGACCTTGCGTGGCTCTCTCCCGGTTACGGAGGACCCTTTGACGGGGACGCACGCTGCCATACTACCATATGCTCGCACGATACCAGGTGGCATACAACACCCAATGCATGAGCGTTGTAAAATGACCACACCTTTCTTACACACCCTGATCGACAACACCGCAAGCTGCAGCAGCTCTGCTCATCGATGCAGGGTACCTGTTCAACCCCTCTCTTTATCAGTCTTGACGCGGCAACACGGTGCTCCGTATAGTGGTACCATCTGTGGCATCAAAGGGGAGCGGGAGTCGACCAGATGAAGCCGTGGGCGATCACGCTTATGCTGGGCATTGCACTCGTTTCTGGTTTGTTCCTAGCCATGGTTATCGGATGCGGCGACGAAGAACAAGGTACCCTTACCTGCGTTGACGTAGATGGCGATGGGTATGGTGCAAACGCATCTCCTTTATGTGCCCATCCTGAGATAGATTGCGACGACTATGACTCCTCAGTACACCCGGCGGCACGAGAGCGGTGTTCCAATGGGATCGATGACAATTGCGACGGAGCTACTGACCATGAGGATAGCGCCTGTGCGTACACGTCCTTTTCCTTTGTGATCATCGCAGATCCACACATAGAAGGGGATCCTGACCATGACGCACGGCTCGTCTCCTGCATCAATTGGATCAATACCCACCGCAAAGAAAGACAGATTGAACTCGTGATCCTCGTCGGTGATATCGCGTGGGGAGATGACAACCCCGAGCGTGCAAAGGATATGCTCGATCCCCTCTCTGTGCCGTACGTCCCCCTTATTGGCGACAATGAAATTCAGTCAGGATCAGAGCAGGACTTCTACGCAGCATTTCTGCCACACTATGCACGCCTTGCCGAAGAGCTCGATAACTGGAGCAAGATGCCAACCCCTGTATGGAGTCCGCACGAGGGCAAGGAGGCGTACCTTCAAAATGTCTCTTTTGATCACAGGGGGGTTCACTTCGTAGGGCTCGATTGGTGTACACGCAAGGTTGCACCAATCGTCGGCGAACAGGCGGATCTACACGGGTTTCCTGGTGGCACCTTCGACTGGTTCAAACAAGACATCGAAGGATGTGCTAAACCATTCAAGGAACATGTGGTCATGGCTTCGCACCACCCCATGCACTTCCTGCCTATTGGTGCCTTCTCGGTCCAAGAGCAGAGAGCGCTCGAACAATTCACAAGCCAGTACCGTGACGCTATCTATGCCAATTTTGCTGGTCATTATCATCTCAGTGTGCATAATGGACTCCGGACCGCAGGCTATGAGATCTTCCTCACCCAATCCACCTGGGTAGCTGAAAATGCCCTGAGGCTCGTCACAGTGGACTATGCCGAAGACCGCATTCTCTATACAAGCTCTGTAGTGCCTGTTCATCAGTGATACACAAGCGTCTATGTCCCTTTAACTACTTGAACGTACCTTTCGGCAGCGAATGAAAGGCCTTTTGCTACGTGGAAGACACGCAAGCGTGCTACACACTCCGAGGACCCCTGGACCCATGAACCAGCGAACCCTCAGTGCCTCGCACCTTTGACGTAGGCAGTGAGATAGTCAAGTATAGGATCAGGCCTCTTGGCCCAGGAGAACAATCATTCGCAGAAAGGGGTACACAATGGATGAGCTGCTCGAACACATTACCGAGGCTACCGGTCGTCTGGAGATGGAAAGGATCCCCTCGCTCATCAGGCAAGCCCTGGATGCGGGGATTGAACCGTTGCGCGTCCTTGACGCACTGAATGCTGGGATGGGTACAGTGGGCGATCTCTTTGCAGGAGGGACATATTTTCTCGTCGACCTCGTGCTTGCAGGCCAGATGATGAACCAGGCCGTGAGCCTTCTCGAGCCATATATAAAGGTCGAAGGCACGAAGGCCAAGGGGACCATTGTACTTGGTACTGTCAAGGGAGATATTCATGACATAGGAAAAAACCTCGTCGCCAACATGCTCAGAGGGCGCGGTTTCAAGGTCCTCGATCTGGGCGTGGACGTTTCTCCGGAAAGGATTGTCGATGCCCTTCGAACCAGCAACGCCTCGGCTGTTGGACTTTCAGTGCTCCTTACACCGATGGTTCAGTCCGTGGCTGAGACCGTGGAAGCCATCCGGGCAGCAGGCCTTAGGGATCGTGTAAAAATCGCTATCGGTGGCGCCTGCACCACACACGAGCTGGGACGACGGCTCGGCGTCGACGCCGTAGGCAAGGATCCGATAGAGGCAATACGCATCTTCGAGTCGTTCTTGGCTGGCTAAAAGAGGAGACAAGCAATGTCTGCGTGTCATGATCGAGTACGGGCTGCCCTGGAGCTTAAGGAGCCAGATCGTGTTCCTGTATGTGACGTTATGGAAGAATACGCAAACATCTACGAGATCCTCGGCCGAAGACCTCTGCCTACGGGATCTCTTTTTGTCAATCATCGAACCCGCAAGCTCATCGACCGGACCGCTTCCCTGATCGACCGTACCGGATTGTTTTTTTGGGAGATGGATCGATTCACGTATGACGGTACCGAAGCTGCAGTACGTATGGGCTACGATGCTGCATGGGTTATGCACGTGCCCATATGGCACTTCAGAGACTCAAAGGTAGCTGTCGACATGTACGGCCGGCAATATGATGTCGTCATAGACGGCAGAGGCAACCTGGCTACCCCAATGTATAGAAAGGGCTTGATCAGGAGTCCTCAGGATTGGCAGTCCTGGGACAAGCGAGATATCTTGAGACTTCCAGAGCGCGCTAATAAGGTGTTTCACAAGGTCCAAAGAGCGTTTGGTGATCGGATCTTCATCTTTCCCGGATTCCTGTTTGGTCTATTCGAGAATACCTGGCAGCCGATGGGATTCGAGCGCTTTGCCGTGGCCCTTCGAACTGAACGGGATTTCATCCGTCGCGTCATACGCTTCTATAGGGATCACTTTTGCCTTATGCTCGAAGCCTGGGCTGATGCCGGAGTGCCAGGAGCTTTCTACACCGACGATATGGCGTACCGATCAGGCCCTATGATCTCACCGAGCCTCCTTGAGGAACTCTACGGAGATGCACTACGTCACATCACCGAGACTGCACATGCCGTAGGTCTCAAGATCGTTATCCACTCGTGTGGCAATGTCATGCCGCTCCTCCAATGGTTTGCAGCATGTGGCTTCGACGGTGTGCATGCCCTTGAGCCCACTGCTGGTGTCGACCTGGCACGAGCAAAGGAACTTGTGGGAGACCGTTTGTGCCTCATCGGAAACATTGACATCACCCATATCCTAGTCGACGCAGACAGGGACGAAGTGTTCGAGGCTGTCCGAACGAGCATTGCAGCAGCTGGAAAGGGCGGTGGGTACATGGTGGCCCCTACCAACAGTCACCACGCCATATCAGTCCAGAGGCTCAGGTGGATGCTCGAGGCAGTAGAACAGTATGGCCATTATCCGCTCAAAGAGACTCTCTTCCAACAAGGCAACAGCCAGGAACCTCAAGCCCAATGAGAGGACCACAGCACGTCCACACCGCAGGAACTCCACGTAATGGTTCAAGCTGCTGTCAGCAGGGTGTCGCTGAAGGACCAGCTATCTTGTGTAACACGTTGCTTACTTCCTCGTGGGTCGAGCTTGGTCCGTGAGGTCTGGAATTGTCATGAGGGAGTCAGGCGACGCGTAGGGTGATAGGTGATTGAAAGCTGTCAAGAACTCGGGATTGAATGCGAGGCTGGAAAAGATCCTCTTCTCCAGTTTGGTGACAGCTCGCTCCATTGCCTCCAGCCTGTTGAGTGCTTCAGGGGTCTTCCCGTACCTGTCCTTTAAGTCCTTGAATCGCTCTTCGAGTGACACTACCCGTACGTGCAACACCCTCTTGTCAGCGTAATTGACGATATCTGCTTCAGAGATAGGTAGCCGAACATCGCCTTCTTCCGTAGTTACGTGAGATCCTACGATCTCGGCCACCTCTGGATAGCCCAACGCACGCAAAAGTTCCCGGCCGCTTTGTGCATGGGGCTCGTTGGTCACCAAACTTTGCGTCTTAGTAATATCGTGCAGCAGCGAACCTGCACGCACCAGTGCTATGTTCACGTGGGTGCCGTTGCGGTACAATGTCGAGGCAAGGAATACAGCAATCTGGCACACTCGGTAGCTATGTTCCACAATGTGAGGCAGCATGTTGTACCGCTGCATGAGCTCCTTGCACTTCTGCTCGTCCGGCACATTGCTGGCATTCTGGAATTGGTTGCTTGTCCAATGCGTCCTTTGGCTGCAATTGCTCATGCCAAAAATACCTCCACACGCGGTCTTTTTATTTTTTGCCATGATGGCAAGAAAAGTAAACAGGCCTGCATATGAGCATATCATCCGACCTATGTCAGGTCTTGCTATCTTGGAACTGTTGGGACGTTAGACACCATGCTCGAGAAGTGCTAGAAGGCATGGATGAAGGTGCGGTGGACGCCTAAATGCCGGTCTCTGGATACAAGGCACCGACATCGTGTCGTGTACCGAGATGCACGGCAGATCTCGATGCTCGGCTGCTCGCAACCGTGCACGCTCGACGCTGTCTCCTTTGGACGTACGCCATAGTGCGCAAGGTGTAGCTCTCATGTGCTGTACCGCTCGGCAGAGTCACACTGACGCGGCTCGCACCAAGGTAGCCCTACGGATTTGGTCAATGGGGTGGTGCCTTCTTGCGATGAGCATGATGTGCCTTGTCGAGCCTTATGGCTCAGTGTGGGCATCTGCTCTTGCCCAACGACTCTTCGGTGCTGATGCCAGCACCTGGAAAAGACCTCCTCCTCTGTTCGTTCCGACACTGGCTTCACCGATGCATCATTGCAGCACACCAGGATCTCCCACTGAAGGCGAGCGCTTTATCGCAACGCTTACACACGAAGAACGCGCGGCGCTACTGCGCCAGAAGTATTATCTCCTGGCAAAGGAAGACCCCGATAGTCCGTCGCTTACTGGAACAGGAGAGGCAATTGTCAAAGGGTTTGTCCGCGCAGTAGTCATCTTCGATCAACCAAAAGTGAAAGCTATGCAGCTTATCTGTGAGCCGAGCACACAGAGTGAGTTTCTAAAAGACCTTGACACGTCAGTGACGATAGCCAGACAGGAAAGCGTAGGAGAACTTACACAATTTGCACTGCACTTCCTGTTCTGGGACGTCGACTATTGGGTGCAACACTGGTTCTACCCTGAATACAGTAGGGTCGAGTGGTTCCTCGACACCGACCATTTCACCAACGATATAAAAGCCATGGCTGGTTTCTGGCAGCTCTATACCCTTTCTGAGACACAGAGCATTGCTGAGTACGGTATCTCGGTCGAAACAGGCATCCCGATCCCCCGTAGCTGGAAAGAGACTATCCAGCGGTGGAAAATCCCGAGTGCCATGAAGCAATGTATCAGGTACATCGATTCAGGTGGCAGGTATCGAAAAAAATAAGCATGGTTACTATCCGAGACCCTAGGATAGGACGCAAAGTGAACATGAAAAAGGAAGAACCCCGCAGGTGCAAAGACCCGAATGCACGTATGCCTGTCATCCTCCTGGCTTTGATTTTGCCTCAATGCTTTTGCTACATCTCAGGCTGTGGCTCAGAGAAGGATCAGAGCTGCTGCATGCCGCTTGATCCAGAACGGGCCAAGGCGTGTGCTATGGTCCTTGTGGGAAGGCCTACCGCAGAGAGGGACCATAGTGTGGGACAGGTGTCACTTCAGCCGCTGTATCCATCGCCAGCAGATCTCGGCATGGACTTCAGGCCAGTTGAACACGCCCTTTCTGGGCATTCGGCTACGACAACCACTGACATGCTAAAGGCCATGGTCGACCACTATGTGGTGCGTGTGGTTTCTCTTACTGCAGCGCCTTTTGAGTGGAGCCGCGCTCATCCTGACGTCCTGTGTGCTGCAATCGAGTCTCGATCGCCGTCCATGTGGATCACGGCCGAGCAGCCTTCTGATCTGGATAAGGTGTTACGTGAGGTCGCACACGTGCTCGGGTATCAACCAGAGGTGCAATGGCGCAACGATCGCATAGGATCGGTGCGCATGCGTGCACCATCCTGCACCTGTCTCGAGGCAATGCGATCGCTCAAAGGGATCTCTGCTATCGACATCAGCTGGCCGCTCGACCTACATGCAGCAAATGTCACCAGCCCCACGATCCCTCGTTCCCTGACCTATGCCCCACAAGGTCACCTCGATCCCTTCAATCCAGGGCTCTACGACCCACGTATCCATGGATCCTATGTTGAGTACATCCGACAGCGTAGCCCGTTCGATGCCACGATCATGGATCATCATCGGATGACAGACGTATTCCAACGGTACGGCGTTCCATCTCGTCCGGCTATCGGGATCGCAGTGCTTGACAATGGAGTCTTGCCCGAATGGGTGGACGACTATGCAACAGGGCATGGGAGGTTCCGTATCGAGGGTCATCACCGAGACACCCGCACAGGTCAGATCGATGGCCCCTACCCACTCAGGAGCGATTTCTTTGGACTCTCGTTCCTTATTCCCTACAGTTTCGATCACGGGACTCGTCAATTGGGACACGTACAGTGCTTTGCACCCCATGCCACACGAGCCAGCAAGAGGGCGGCGAGCATTGTCTTCCTTCTTCTTGAAGAGGATTTCGACGGTGTAGTCGATGCCATCGAGGCAGTGGCCGAGGATCCTGAGCTTCATGTAATCAGTATGTCCATGGGTACTCTCTTTTACTCGGCTCCAATCGAATCGGCCATTGCTCACCTCAACCGTAGAGGGAAGCTCCTTGTAGCTGCTGCTGGAACATTTCCTGTACCTGCCATACGGGATCTCCTTCCTGTGGTCTTTCCTGCACATCTGGCAAGTACAGTGAGCGTAACCGGGATCGAGGATCCGCAGAACACAGGAGGAGCATTCGTACTGGGGTCTGAGTCAGTGGGCGGCCCGGAGAACGACTTTGTCACAGACACGTCTCCCGCCTCCTCTGAGGCGACCTCAACCATGGCAGCCACCATCGCTACCATTTGGGCACTGGAACCCACTCGGAGCCGGGAGGAGGTCTTGGCAGCACTGGTTGCATCCTCGACCTTTTTCAAAGAACGGCGCACGAAGCACCCGGTCTTCGGCTGGGGCAAGATTGACGCATTGGAAGCAGCCAGTATCGTACGACGCGAGCTACCGCTGCCCAAGGAACTCGAAGTATGCGAGAGGGTCTGTCGATAGCAGGTCAAGGCCCACTACCGTTGTACGTGGGCGATATGTCCACCTTTTGATACATGGAGATCACTTCATGAAGGTTCGCGCATACCTTTGTAGCGAATGTCTCCGCTGTGTACTGATCCTTGCGACATTATCCGGTTTCGTGGCATGTAATGGATCGTCACGACAGCATACGACAGACACACTGCTCCCTCGGGAAGACTTCGAGAACGTGCCAGAGATCGAATCCCTGGGAACCTACCCTCGGCCTGACATGGTCAGGCAGTCAACGACCGTGCTCACTGGTGAGTGGAGCTTTGCGTACGACCCTGAGGACGTTGGGCTGGCTGAAAAATGGTACCTTGCACCCGCGTTCAGCATGAAGATCAATGTCCCTTTTTGCATCGAATCAGAGGCCTCTGGTATTGGAGACCCTGATCCACCCCCAGTTGTGTGGTATGCGAGAACATTTTCATATCACGACACTGGTGCGCTCCATACCTTGCTGCACTTTGGCGCTGTGGATTACCACGCGATGGTCTGGCTCAATGGCATTTTCATAGGAGAGCATTTCGGAGGCTACACACCGTTCACCTTTGAGGTACGCGCACTACTCCGATCGCACAATACCCTTGTTGTCCGGGTCGAGGACCGGCTGAACGACACGCGTCCGCGAGGCAAGCAGAGCCTATCTGGAAGACCCTACCAAGTATTTTACGAAACCGTGACCGGCCTGTGGCAGCCCGTTTGGCTCGAGGACGCTGGCCCTGTCTATGTGGAGCGATTTCGTGTGATGCCTGATCCTGCTGCCGGCAAGGTAGGGCTTACGATCTCCCTTGCAGGGATCACAGATCTTGTCACGGTCACAGCAATCGCCCACTCACCACATAACGAGTGGGTCATTGCAACAGCTTCCTTTGAAAAGACCGATGCGGTGCAGAGCGTGTCCGTCGCCTTATCGTTCGACAACTTGGAGCTGTGGTCGCCTGACGACCCCAACCTCTACCCCCTGAGGCTTGTGGTTCGGACCAAGGTAGGCAAAGACGTGGTGGACTCCTATTTCGGTGTTCGAACCATCGAGGTCGCAGATGGGGATATTCTTCTCAACGGCCGCTACCTCTACCAAAAGCTCATCTTGAACCAGGGCTTTTATAGTGGAGGCCACTACACCCCAGTCGATCCTGTGCTGTACCGCAGAGACATCGAACTGATCAAAGAGTTCGGTTTTAACGGTTTGAGGATGCACGAGAAGATCGAGTCACCGCAGCTTCTTTTCTGGGCCGACGTGGTAGGTGCCCTGGTATGGGAGGAACTGCCGACTGCATGGCGGTTCTGTGATGAGCAGAAAGCCCACCTCGAACGCGAGTGGCGAGAGGCGATTCAAAGAGACGCCAACCATCCATCACTCATCACCTGGGTGCCATTCAATGAGGCCTGGGGATTGGGTATTACCGTAACACCGCTCCTTTCCCTTCCAGTAGTGCTTTTCCCCGATAGGATCGACTTCATGAAGCACATGGTGGCAGTCACCAAGGAGATGGACCCGACACGATTGGTGATCGACAATAGCGGCTGGGATCACACCGAGGCAACGGACGTCGTCGACATACACCAGTACCTACCGCGACTCGAACAGGCCGATGCTCTTTACAAAGAACTCGAAGACCTCTCCTCCTACCGGTGGTCGGTGCGCCGTCTTCTCAAGTACGGCAATAATGTCTTTGCGCCGGGCGAAGCCTACCGAGGCCAACCACTCATTGTGAGCGAATACGGCGGATTTGGCTATTACTGGGGTAAGCCACAAGACCTCGTTCACGCCTATCGTACTGCTACAGAACTCATTCAGGCCCAACCCCATATCGATGGGTACTGCTACACACAGTTCAACGACACGTATCAAGAGAAAAACGGCCTCGTGGATATGGACAGAAATCCCATTGTACCACCTGAGGACATCCGGGCCATAAACAACGCGCGATGATGATCGATCTGGATACAGCCCATGGAGTGCTACCCTCGAGCGTGCAGCTGGTCTTTAATCAGGGTCTACCGAACAACGGCCGCATGAGAACGTTTGCCCAGGGCTTTGTCGCTGAACCGACGCGATCTATGTCATTCGAACACTAGCTCTCATGTGTGGACTGATCACATCCTCTTATCAACGTATTTGTGGTAGCTCGCCAGCCAGTATGCCAGGAGAAAGTCGACACCCGGATGCACAGCAGTCGGGTCCTCAGTGCCGCATGCCTGGATCTGGAATGGATTACGCTGCCAAAGGAAATCGGTAGCACACTGCAGCGGAACAGGAAAGGCCTCCAATGCCTGAGGATTCACGTCACCCAGAAGTTCTTCCAACATGGGGACCTGCTCGAAAAGCTCGTCTAGTGCAACTGAGGTAGGATCGATTGTATAAGAGGCGGGGTCGCGTTCAGGAAGGGCATATGCATGATGTGGAGCGCTTCGGAACTCTGCGAAGTGCACGGAGAAATGCGTTCTCCCCTTCACCAGGTGTACGCTTCCTCAAGACGTCTTTGAGGACTTCCTATATCCGTGCACACACCGTGTCGCACGCATTCATCTCTGTCTATGCCACATGAACACTATTGGCCGAGATACCGCCAGTATTCTTGAAACACGACGGTCGACAGCACAAACCCAAGGGGAACATTCACAAGGACGCCGATGGTAAAGGCCCAAAACGGCCTGACGCCAAACGTAGCCAGCTCCCTAAACCGCGTGGTGAGACCGATACTGAGGAAACAAAGTACAAATGCCCATGATCTCAGTTTCTTTATTGGCGAAAGTGCCTTTGCACCAAGCTCACTTTCCTGCCAATCTGAGGTATAGTGGAGTTGTTTAAGGGCAGCCTTCTGATCCTGGGTGGTTGCAGCTTTCATGAGCTTGTTCAGTTCCTCGACTGTCATTCGGCCTCTAAAGGTAATGATCCTTGCCTCAGGATCAAAGCCGAATCTATGCTGTAGCTCAGCAGGGACCTCATAGGAGGAGAAGTCTGCATCATAGGGTGTTTTCTCGGTGCTGCTTTTAAACGTATCTTTGAGCTTGGCCTTTCCCACGTGATCCTTTGGCGCCGTTCCTGCAACGATGCTCATGGCAACACAGGCACCAAAAAACCCGAGAACGAACTTGGGAAAGCGCTCCCATACTACTGCTATTCCCAACCGCTGTTCTCCACTACCCTTTTTTTCCCAAAGACTGACAGAAACCACCGAAAGGATAAATGCCCAAAGACCGATCCATATGTCTCGTCCGATGACCTTCATGAGCGTAAAGGCCTGGATAGGGACATCGCCGAAACGGGCAGCAACCTCAGCAGCCACTGCGAACCCTGCTGCATCTGCAAATTCAGAGGTACCGATCCAAGCCCCTGCTTCTCCCGGTGATATTGCGTACCAGGGAGAAGCCGGCGTGACGATTCCGTCTTCAGGTATGATGATCCTGCAAAGGAATGCGAGCACGAATATCATAACGATCGCCCATACCGACACAACTCCTATGCTTATCGCGATGTGATCCTTATCAGCACGCACTGCTCCACCCACTGCAATCGAGGCAGACACACCGCACACCGCACCTCCTGCTCCAAGCACTGCACCAAAGCGCTTGTCGAGCTTGAAGAGTCTTGTCGCTGCCATATAGATGGTGAACCACGTGCAGACAGACACTATGGTCGCCTGGATGAATGCAATGCCACCTGCCTTCCATATCATTGTGAGGGGAAGAGTGGCCCCAAGAAGCACAATACCGAGCTTGATGTAGTATTCGACCCGAAGAGACTCGTGCCACCACGCAGGGATCTTGAAGACGTTACCAACAATAAGTCCGACGATCAACGCGAGCAAAGGGGCACCAAGGTCCATTCTTTCCATAACCTCCCACGCAGAAAGATAGAAGATCACCATGGCTCCCAAGAAAAGGAGAACAAACCCTGCGGCGTAACGCGTAATGCTTTTCCCCATGATCGCCATGCTGAGTGAAAACAGTACGAGAAAGCTCACAAAAAGCAAAAGATACGAATGCCACTGAGTTCTCATGTCAGCCACGATGCCAGACAGACTGTTCCACTGGCCAGGGGTCACTGCTATCTTTTTCATCCACGCACTTCCTGTGAAAAACGCGATCATCACAACGGAGATAATTAGAAAACCAAGCCACATTGCCCAATAATCCTCGGTCTTGAAAAGATGTACTTTCCGGCGCACGACTTGTTGTTCCATCTGTTGCCCCCTCGCTATAGGGTCATCGCCTGCTTGTCCTTGGAGAGTCCACTACCGAGATACGCAGGTCCGTGCAACTCTGTCACGGCCGATTACAGTAACAGAGGGTGGAAGCAATGTGGCACTTCTTGTATCGAATGCTGTTACCGTAACGCTTTCTCCAGGTACTCCTTCAAGTGTGGTACAGATCGCGTCCTCATACATGTCGATACGTGTAAAACGCCTATCTGCCACAGTGACGAACTTGTCGGTTTCTCCGATCAATGCCAGACCATTCCAGGCTATCGGAGCAAGAATCACGTAGCTGTACTCATAGAGATGCTCAGCACGAGGCAGCTCAAAGGTCCCGGATACAACGCACGCTGTCGCAGCCTTCCAGTCATAGAGGACCCTCGGTCCCTCGATCCCCAGATCCTGTCCGAGGTCTACGTGCCAGTCCTCTATGACGTCTGGCCATACGAACATTGTCCTTAGGTCACGACCGTCGTAGGTTATCCGAGCGAAAAGCTCATCCAGCACCCTTCGCTCAGGGTGACACCGCGCAAGCGTAAAGGCTGCAAGGTAGATCCAGGAACCCACCCCAGCATGCTCGGACGCTGTCTGAACGATGAATGGTCTGGCGTGGGGCTGGAACATCCTATCGATAGGTGCTGCCGGTCGGTCTGGCTTGAGCAGCAAGCCATCGCTTCGGCAGGTACGGCCAAGGATCTCTACCGCTGCACGTCCGATCTTATCCGAAGGACCTACCATACCCGCACTAAGGATAGAAATAAGTGCTTCTTGTTCACCATACGGCTCTGCAGATCGAAATGTATCTTTAAAAGGTAAGACTCCTACCGCCCATGCAAGCAGAGAGACCGTATGGAACATAGGCCAGAACGATTCCTTTGAGATCCCTGCCTGGTAGTCGACTGACGTACGGACTGTTGTTACAGCGGGTCTATCCAATGTATCCATGAGGTGACCGGCACTTGCCATGCACAATTGCATCGTAAGTCCGCCATCGGCCACCGCACCATGCAGGTTAGTCATCCATGTGTCCGCATGGTCTACCGACTCGAGAAGCCAAGGGGTCCCGAGGTATTGAGTAACAAGCCAGTCCTGCTCGTACGTAACAATACCCCACGAGCGGGCCTGTGCGACAAACTCGTCGTACACACCCCGGCCTGTTGGCACGCAGAGTCCGTTGCCATCAACGAACTCGTAGTGTTCACGGTACGGGGTAGTTTGGGCAAACCACTTGTTGTGTGCAATAAGCGGCAGGTCGATTCGTTCTCTGAATGAGGCAAGCCCCTGAGGAAACACATCCGGCATTGGCTTCCAAGAAAGTAGCCCACCTGTCAGCGATGGGATGATAGGCAGAGGCCCTGGTTCCTTGTAGTACCACCAAGAATCGATCTGCATATACCGATAGGGAATACCTCGTTCGACAGCATCAGCCTTGACAGCGCACAACGTCTCATCTGCATTCATTCCCGGTTCTGTAGCGTAGTAGTATGCAGCCCCGTTGTCTGTCCAGTAGCCAAGATACGACAGGCCGACATCTGCATACCGGTCGGTCCTGCTTCGACCCCTGTCAGCAAGCAGAAGGTCACCCCAGTATTCCAAGGTGGCAGCCACACCAGTGCCTTCTACGAGAAGGAAACGGTGAGTGAAGCCTTTAGGGACCTCGCGGACCATGCCTTGAAGGCCGTAATGGATGGCACCACTATCGAACCATATTAGACTTACAAAAAAATGATCCATAGGAGAAAACACCAGTACCTCATTCTGATCGCTATAGAGAATGAGAGGACCCTGAGATGCAATCGGTTCGTGCAACGGAGGAAGGAAGGGCGAGACCATGAAGTTGAGCACATGAGTGTACTTCGAGTCCACTGGAATGGCTGGATAGGAAAGTGACGCTTGCTCGAATACTCCGGTTGCAATCCCTTGACGGCTGTCGAGTGCTCTATGTGTGATTACCTCGTACCTGAACGGTCGGGGCTCGTGGGGCGAGATCTGGTCAGTGGAACGCGAAGTCCCACACCCGGTGAACAGTGCACCAATTAGTTTGACCGCACAGAGCGTGACAACACATCGCACCGTGTCGGCCCGAGAGATCTTCTTGAACATCGAACGTGTACTAGTCTCCTCTGCTAGATGCAGCGCTCGCAGCATGTCGCTCCCACGACCTACCACGGTCCCTGGAAACGACTTGTGTGCATGGAGTGACCTGTAGTGTGGCAAACCACTGTTTGTCTACGGCCACGAGTATGTTTCCCTGATGGCCTTTGTAACTCCTTGCTCCTGGATAATCTCTCGATACGCCTGCACCGCTTCAGTGGGCCTTCGTTCAAAGGTGGTAAAATCCACACTGTATAGGCCAAATCGCATCGAATACCCTGAGGTCCACTCAAAATTGTCTATCAGAGACCAGTGAAAATAGCCTTCGACCCTATAGCCCATTGCGAGTGCCTTCTCAACGTACTCGATGTGCTTGATGAGAAACCACGATCGTTTCCTTCCATCTGTCGTCGCGATCCCGTTTTCAGTTATTATCATCGGAAGCCCATAGGGTGCGAATTTCTGTAGCACCTCGAGCAACCCTTGTGGATACACCTCGTTACCATTGTCTCCTCTGATAATGTTTGGCCGAGCAGGTCGAAAGCAAAGAAACTCGATAGGCGCATAGCAAGGTGCAGCCTCCAAGGGATAGAGAAGGAGCGGCATATGGCGTACATACAGGGGGCTGTAATAGTTTATGCCAATATAGTCAGTCCTGCCGGCAAGCTCAGGGTGACGTACTCGTGCGTCATTGCTCATGCGCAGTTCAGACCTCCTCGGTTCGAGCCATGGCTCCAGGATCCCATACACGAGGGCATCATAGATCTGGAGATTGAAAAAGGAATCGAAGCGCAGGGCAGCCTCCACATCCTGTCTGGACGAAAGGGAAGCTGGGTACGTGGGATACGAGGCCTCGACAAAGCCGACCCTGCACGGTCTTCCGTCACCTGTTGCATCCGTATGATCCACCTCGTAGATGGCATCGTAGGCAGCAGCATGTGCATATATCATGTGTCGAAGGGCAGTTGTCGCCTTTTCCATGTCGAGCAGCGAGCCATTTGGATACAATTTTGCCCAGTACGTTCCTGTGGCATAGATGGCAGGCTCGTTAAATGTAATCCAGTCGTCGACGAGATCCCCAAATTCCTCTGCCATCCTCCTTGCATAGCCAGCAAAGGTAGCCACTACCTCCGGATTGAGCCAGGAGCCTTCGGCTGCCACCCAGAGCGGATTGGTAAAATGATGCAATGTTACAAACGGTCTCATTCCCCGTGATCGGATGGATTCTATCACTGCCCGGTAGTGCCGTAGCTCCTCTGGATCGAAGCGTCCCTTTTCTGGCTCCACTCTCGACCATTCGATGCCCATACGGAAGCTGTTCACTCCGATGGCCTGTGCAAGCTCGCTGTCAAGATCGTACAGTTCATAGCTGTTGGCAGCCATTCCATTGAGGTCGATACCATGACCTGCGCGATTCCATTGGTCGTAATCGCATGCGGTGTTATTGCCCTCTGTCTGATACGCTGACGTGGAAACGCCCCAGAGAAAATCTCCGGGGATCACAGCACGGTACTGGCTCGAATCCACTGCAGTATCTGATCCCCTACAAGAGACAAGACTGCCTGTAAACCATACCAGAAGAACTATCACAGCGTAAGGGAAACGTTCGTCCTTGCGTGACCTCTTGGAATCTGAGTTCATCCGTATATGGCTCCTTTTCCCTTTTCGATATCGACAAAAACCCGCATCACATCCCTTTGACATAAGTAAAAGCAAGGCCTCTACATGAAACCATGTCTTGTTCCTTAGGTGCTGAACATCATCGAGTGGTTTCTACCACATCTTTTCCATCTGCGCTCGCACCGCATAATGGTCAATTGATCTGGGCTTCCCAGGGTACCAACTCAGGATACACATCCAGTCTTAGCACGTTGAGCAGTGCTTCTTCTTTGTCCGCCAATATGCTAGCATAAGCTGTTTTCGATGCGAACGTCCTTTGAGGTGTAGATATGGAAGCCCTTCCGGTTGCGTCATCTGAGGCACTCGATAGCACCGAACGGTCCCGAAACGAAATCTCCAAGGTCTTAAAAGGCCCGGTAAAGGTCAAAGGGAAGTTTTTCTTCCTGCGCGATGAAAAATACTTCATCAAGGGAGCGACCTACGGTCCTTTTGCACCAAGCAAGGACGGGACCCACTTCCCCTCACGGTCGGTCGTTGAAAGGGATTTCAGGCTTATGGCGGATATGGGGGCAAATTGCTTCCGAACATTTACTGTGCCACCTCTCTGGCTCCTTGACCTAGCTGCAGAGCACGGGCTTCGCGTTCTTATTGGTATCCCCTGGACACAACACGTTGCCTTCCTTGACTCACCCACACTCAAGGCCAAAATCAGGCGTGCCATCTCCGAAGGGGTAAAGGCTTGTTCCGGACATCCTGCGGTCTTTGCCTACCTCATTGGTAACGAAATACCCCCAGATGTGGTTCGATGGCACGGCTCGAAGCAGATGAGCAGATTCCTTCGAGAACTGATGGAGGAGGCTAAAGGCGTCGATCCAGAAGCCCTGATAAGCTATGCCAACTTCCCTTCCACCGAGTACCTCATCACGGAGTTTACGGATTTTGTCTGCTTCAATGTATACCTGCACAGGGAGGAAGACTTTCGTCGCTACCTTTCGAGGCTCCACAATCTTGCCGGTGACAGACCTTTAGTCCTCACCGAATTCGGCATAGACTCGATCCGCGAAGGCACACAAGGCCAGGCAGAGATACTCTCGTGGCAGATACGGGCTAGTTTTGAAATGGGGGTAGCTGGAACTGTGGTGTTTTCGTGGACCGATGAATGGTTTACAGGCGGCTACGACGTCCAGGAGTGGGCCTTTGGGCTTGTTACCCGCAACCGAGAGCCCAAACCGGCGTTCTATGCCGTTAAAGAGCATTACTCACGTCCTTTGCCCCCTGAGTTGCCCTCCTATCCCAAAGTTTCTGTCGTCGTATGTGCCTTCAATGCCGAGCGAACTATCCGAAGCTGCCTTGCTTCACTTGAACATCTCAACTACCCGAATTATGAGGTCATCGTGATTGATGACGGCTCCACTGATCGAACACCCGACATCGTACAAAGCTTCTCCTACGTACGCTACATACGACAAAACAACATGGGCCTCAGTGTAGCGCGAAACGCAGGGATCGAGGCTGCCGAGGGTGAAATAGTGGCCTTTACCGATTCGGATTGCGTGCCTGACCCTGACTGGCTCACATATATGGTTGCAAAATTTCTCTCAACAGGCCTTCCAGCAATAGGCGGTCCAAATTATCCTCCTCCTGAGGACAAGCTTATCCCTGCCTGTGTTGCTGCGTCTCCTGGCGGGCCCACTGTGGTGCTCTTAAGCGATGAGGTGGCAGAGCACATCGCGGGCTGCAATATGGCCTTTCGTAAGGAGGTCCTCAAGGAAATACAGGGATTCGATCCCTTGTTTCGCGTTGCTGCTGACGACGTCGACCTGTGTTGGCGACTTCAAAACAAAGGGTACACTATAGGGTACAGCCCTGCAGCAGTCGTATGGCATTTCCGTAGAAACACGATACGGGCGTATCTTCGGCAGCAACGGGGCTATGGAAAGGCCGAGGCCCTTGTGTATTTCAAACATCCCTATAGGTTCAACCTGCTGGGCCAGGCTCGCTGGTTGGGGAGGATCTACGGCGATCTTTCCTCTCTCATATTGGCCCGTCGGCCTGTGATCTACCACGGCGTCTTTGGCAGAGGTCTGTTTCAGACCCTTTATGAACCACCATCATCGCTTCTTACGTATCTCCCGTTGACCCTTGAATGGAATCTGGTTGCAGCCCTATTGCTGGCTTATACCATCTGGTTGGGCGGTTCGACCTGGATACTCGGATCTGTACCGTTCGTCTTCACCCTTGCGTGGTGCATAAGGAGCGCACTCAAGGCAGATATCGATCCTCGTTTTAGAGGGGTTCGCGCATTCCTGCTGGTTGCAGCCTTGGTCTACCTGGGACCCATACTGCGGAGCCTAAGCCGCTACTATTGGCGTATTCACGGTCTTACCGAAGTAGGCCGCGTCGAGTACGAGCGATCAATGGAAAGACCTCGCGTCTCTTGGATCGACCGGTCTTTTTCATTGCGTTACTGGACAGAGACCGGCCTTGAAAAAGAGGTTTTCCTTCAGGAGGTCATGGACTTTCTCATACCACGCAAGTTCTTTGTCATGCAGGATCAAGGATGGAATGACTGGGATCTGATGGTGTTTCGAGGCATCTGGTCCATCGCCAGAATCAAGGTCTGCTCAGAGAATCACGGCGGCAACAAGCGATTGCTGCGCGTTGGATGTAGATTGAGAATGTCGCGAGTGGCACTTGGCGCCCTTGCAGTATATCCTCTTTTTTCAGGCATTGCCGCAGCCTTGGGTGCAGTAGACCTGGCGTACTTCGGGCTGGCTGCAGGTGGCGTCCATACGATAGCTATATTGTCCCAAAATTTCCGTCTTGGCCGAATCATCTATCACGTGCTCGATATCGTGGCAAAGAAACTCCACATGGCTCCGGTCGAAGCAAACGACATGACCCATAGTGATTGACGACTCCCAGGATGCTATGGCCACTCCATCCCGCCGAACTGCGCTTTCGTACCTTCGCCCGTATCGACTTGAATTCATCTGGGCACTCATCCAGGTATTCATGCTCGGTGCATGCGAACTCTTGAAGCCCTGGCCACTTAAGATCGTTATTGACAATGTCCTCGGCTCAAAGCCAGTGCCTTGGACTGTACTCAATGGATTCTCACCGACAGCGCTCCTTGCGCTGGCCTGCGTAGGCATTGTAGCCATTTACCTCGTCTTGGGAGCACTGACGATCCTCAACAATTACACTACGATCAAAATAGGACAACGGATGGTCAACGACCTTCGGGGCGATCTGTACAATCATCTTCAGCGCCTCTCCCTGGCCTTCCATAGCCGGCAGCAGGTCGGCGACCTTTTGTTTCGGGTGACCGCCGATACGTACGCGGTTCAGACACTGACCATGAACGGCCTATTTCCCATCCTTTCAGGCAGTGTGCTCCTTATTGGGATGTTCGTAATTATGGTGCGGCTCGACTGGCTGCTCACGCTGCTTGCACTGACCGTGTGTCCTGTCTTGTTTCTCACCATCTCGCTCCTTTCTGCCCGGATCACCTCTGCAGCTACAAGGGCGCGAGAGCAAGAGAGTGCTATCTATTCTATCGTGCAGAGGGCTATGTCTGCGATGAAGGTTATCCAGGCATTCACCAAAGAGGAAGAAGAACACAGGAAATTCATGGCAGCAAGCCATAAGAGCCTTGATGCCACTTTGAAGCTCTACACGCTTCAAACCGTGTACTCGGGTGCAGTAAATATCGTGATCGCGGTCGGTACTGCCCTGGTCATATGGGTAGGAGCACGCCATGTGTTATCAGGATCGCTCACCGTGGGCGAGATCGTGGTGTTTACTTCGTACCTCGCCTCTCTGTATGGGCCTATCAACAGCATCAGTCAGACGTGGGGCCTCATCCAGGGAGCCCGTGTGGGAGTTCGGAGGGTCTTTGAAATCCTCGAAGTGGAACGGGACCTCGAAGAAGGTCCTCGGGTGTTTCCAGATGCAGGGGCACGCGGGGAAGTTGGATTTACCGATGTCTTTTTTGCGTATGTGCCAGGGCAGCCAGTCTTGCAAGGGATCAACCTTCACGTCAAGCCAGGTACAAGGGTCGCAATCGTGGGTGCAACCGGTGCTGGAAAATCCACCCTCGTGAGTCTTGTCCCTCGCTTCTATGACCCTCAAAGGGGCTTGGTTACTATCGACGGCATGGATATTAGACAATTCCAACTCACCTCGTTGCGGCGACAAATCGGTATGGTCCTGCAACCACCTTTGGTCTTTCCTATCACCATACGAGAAAACATCGCCTACGGCCGACCAGATGCCTCTCGTGAGGAAATAATCGCCGCTGCTCGTCTTGCCCGCATTCACGACACCATCGAACGCCTGCCTCGCGACTATGACACTGTTGTTGGTGAACAAGGGGCCACACTTTCAGAAGGAGAACGACAACGAATCACCATTGCCAGGGCTATACTCCGGAATGCACCTATCTTGATCCTTGACGAACCAACCTCTTCGGTGGATGCAGAGACAGAGGCCCTCATCATGGAGGGGCTTGCCTCGCTGACCAAAGGCCGTACCACGTTCATCATCGCACATCGCCTTTCTACGATACTTCAGGCAGATGTCATCGTCGTACTAAGAGAAGGACGTATCGTAGAACAGGGCAGGTTCGAGGAACTTATGAACCAACAAGGATACTTCGCCACACTGTACAGCGCCCAGTTCAGGATACAGGGAGACCACGGACATGAGCACTCCTAAGAAAACGATCCTCGTCCTCCACCTTGCTGGCCAATTCCCCATGGGAGGAATCGGGTGGCAGGCCCTGCACCATGTGGTGGGGCTCAGTCGTCTCGGGTACGACGTATACTACATCGAGGATTCGGGTGCTCCTCCCTATGACCCGCGGATCAAAAGCGTGGTAGAAGACTGCACGTACAACGTGAGTTTTGTAAAGGACATCATGGAGCGGTTCGGCTTCAAGGATCGCTGGGCATACTGGGACCTTGCCCATGCTACGTGTTATGGTCTCTCTCTGAGCAAGCTCAAGGACCTTTACGGCAAGGCCGACGCATTGATCAATGTCTGCGGTACGACCCGGCTCAGGGATGAACATCTACGGTGTCCCATCCGGATCTATCTCGAGACCGACCCGGTGTATGAACAGATCAAACTTGCCCAGGCGAATCCGCTCACCAAAGAATTCCTCGATGCCCACACCCACCATGTGACGTATGGGGAGAACCTCGGCACACCTGGATGTCCAATCCCACTTCCTGTATACAACTGGAAGACTACGAGACCACCGGTGGTCCTCGACCTCTGGCAGCCCTGCGATCCTCCGCGCGGAGAGAAATTCACCACCATTGCCACGTGGCAAAATGTCACCAAGGACATTACGTTCCAAGGAACAACCTACTACTGGTCAAAGCACCTCAATTTTCTCAGCATTCAAGACCTTCCGCTCAAGACCAGCCAACGCTTTGAACTCGCCTTGGAGACAACTGACCCCGAACTCGTCCCCAGACTCAAGGCAAAGGGCTGGTCCATAGCAGATCCCTATGAAACGTCAAAAAACATCGATGTCTACCAACAGTACATATATGCCTCCCGTGGTGAGTTCACAGTGTCAAAGGACCTCGTGGTACGGACAAAGAGCGGATGGTTCAGTGACCGTAGTGTGTGTTACCTTGCAGCTGGCAAACCGGTCATCACCCAAGAGACCGGGTTTAGCTCATATGTTCCCACAGGTACTGGACTGTTTGCATTCACTTCCCTTGAGGACATCCTAGCTGCCGTGGACATCATCAATAGCGACTATCCCAAGCACTGCCGAGCTGCGCGAGAGATCGCGTGCGAGTATTTCGCCTCTGATATACTTCTCAAAAAGATTATGGTAGAAGCAGGTCTCTAAGCAGGCTAGAACGACCACTACGAGGAAACAGCTGCACTGCCTGACATCGGTGAGAAGTGTGTGCTTGTCGAGGATTTCTGACCTATTGCAGGACCGGATACCTATAGCAGGTACCGTGCCACGTCTGCTGTGGGCCATACTGCTCTTCCTGTGGGCTGGATGGTTTTGCTCATGCGGTAGTTCAAGTAACGATCGTTCAGTCCCTCCTGAGCATCATGGCGGCCCTACCGATGAATTCGGTCCCTTGTTCCCGCATTCAATGTCACCGCACTCGCTTGCTGCAATTGAAATGGATCCTTTGACCCCGGACCAGCGACTCCTTGCCGCAACGCTCGCAGGAGTAGTCAACAGCACCAGACCGCGACTATATCTCGTTAGATCCACAGTAGCGGCAGACCGCTTCTGGCTTACGATGTACGAGAATACCTACCACATCCCCTTCGAAGGGTATCTCACCCTGCCCGAGGCCCTGGCACGATTCGGTGGGGAGGTCCAGGGGGCCATCCTCTTTGATCCTTCCCAAAGGGCCACAGTGAACGTTGCAGCCAACATGGCAAGCTTGCGGCGTGCGGTCATTGCCTCTCCCATGGACCACACCCTGTTGGACCAGGCCGGTATCGAGGTCGTTGATGACCTTTCAGGCCGCTTCCCAACAAAGATAGAAGCAGACATGTATAACGATGAGGTACTACGGCCCCTTTTCCGTAATGACATTATTGCCAACCTTGCTGACTGTATCTGGGAACTTCGCGATTACCTTACCGCACACAGCATTTTTACGTTCCGCTACTTCCCTCTGGGCGAGGATAGAGAACGGTTCGAGAACCTGCTCGATACGTTTCCCTCTAATATCCCCCTGATGGGCTACTTTGCCCGAAGCGGTATCGAAGAGTACTTTGCCAACGAGCTGGCGAGCACACACGGTCTCTGGTGGGTACCCTCTGACTATGCACCCAACCTGTCCGTCCATGCAACCATCAGCTCAGGCCGGGTGCCACACACAGTTCGTCCTCCGATTGAGGTCTTTCCCATTTCGACTGATACGACCTATGTAACCGTAGTATTTTCTGACGGCGACAATTATTCCTGCGCCCTTAGGGATGTATTTGACCGTTTCCACGAGCCTCTGCACGGTGTTTTTCCCATTGGGTGGACCTTGCCGGCGACTGCTATAGAACTAATGCCCGCGGTAGTCGATTACTACTACGCCTCAGCGGCCCGCCACGACGATTTCATTCCCATCTCAGGGCTCGGCTATGCACACCTGTCGCTGTACGCTGACCCTGATTGGTTCACCAAAGCCACGTTTTCCTACCTCAGACGCGCCGGGAACAACGCGGTCTGGAGCCTTGAGCCCACTGCATTTTTTGCACCGCCAGTGCCCCCACAACTTCTGTTTGATGACGTATCTATTGCAGGCTACCTTTTTGGCTACTTTGCAAATGGTGCCTTTTACAGCTTTTCAGAAGAGGGGCTTCCACTTGTGTTCACCCGAAGTTCCTACTCCACAGAAACAACCGCAATCCACAGGATCGTCCTGGACGGCATACTGAGGAAGCCCAAGGGAATGCCACAGGTGATCTTTCTCGGCATCAATCTCTGGCAGATCCGCGTCTCTGAGCTGTTCAGGGAACTGGCACCGTTTCTCAGCAGGGACGATGTACGCATTGTCCCAGCAACTGCCCTTCTTGCCTCGCTCAAGGCATGGAAAGCTGCTCACCACCGCACAGCAGATGCCAACTAACCCCTCACTGCCTATGACTGCCCGTTGCCTTCTGTACATAGTCTGAATGTACCGTATTCCTCCCGCCAATCTCGTAAGAACGTACTATCTGACGCTTACGCTCCTTTGAGTTACCTGCCATTGATGCGGTATGATGAATGTGAACGGTACACCTTCATGAACATACGTACATCTAGACATCAGTGCCATCACCTAGATAGACAGGAGGCTCACGTGACAGAGGAGATCTACAAAAGACTGGCAAAGGTACTCGACACATTGCCCAATGGTTTTCCTCCAACAGATACTGGTGTAGAGCTCAAGATACTGAAGAAAATCTTCGAGCCTCACGAGGCCAAGCTCTTTTGTGAGCTGCGGTTAAGCTTCGAGACCGCGGAACAGATTGCCCAACGCACTGGAAGGCCGCTCCAAGGCCTTCCGGAACTGCTTCACACTATGTGGAAAAAAGGCCAAATATTTGCAGTCAACCTCGGTGGAACCTGGATCTACAAAATGCTTCCCTGGGCATTCGGTATCTATGAGTTCCAACTGCCCCGCCTAGACCGCGAACTGTGCGAACTCATCGAGCAATACTGGCCTGCCTATGGGAACCAGTTCTTTGCCACAGGACCTCAGCTCATGCAGGTCCTCCCGGTCCAAAAGGAACTTCACGGCTCCCACAGCCCCCTTCCTTATGAGCAAGTCTCATGTATCATCGAAAACGGACACTCGTTCGCCATCAACGAGTGTATTTGTAAGAAAGAACGCGCCTTGATGGATGAGCCATGTCCAAAGCCCCTTCACGTGTGCATGGCAATTGCGCCCATCCCAGGTTTTTTTGAGCGCTCAAACCACTGGGGGAAGGCTATTTCAAAGGAGGAAGCGTACAGGACCCTGGCCAGGGCAGAACAGGAGGCCCTCGTTCACCTCACATGGAATACCCAGACCGGGCATATGTTCATCTGCAATTGCTGCTCGTGCTGCTGCGGAATATTGCGGAGCATTAACGTCATGGGGATGCCAGCCTCAAAGGTTGTTAATGCCCACTATTTTGCAACGATCCATCCTGAACTGTGCACTGCCTGTGGGATATGCGCCCAAGAGCGATGTCAGGTCAATGCCATAGAAGCATCTGAGGACGTCTACCGCATCATGAAAGACAGATGCATTGGCTGCGGCCTTTGCGTAGGGACATGCCCTGCAGGTGCCATTGAGCTCGTACGAAAGGATGATGCTGAATGCGAGATCCCGCCAGTGGACGAGATGGACTGGTACGAGCAGCGAGCAAGAAGACGAGGGGTAGATTTCAGTGCCTTTAAGTAAGAACACCTCGCTGCGCGATACCTGCTATCTACTCATAGAACGCGATGCGCCAATCTGCTCTAAGGGGCTTCAGTAAAAAGCCCTGAAGTCTGCTCATGGCCAGGATCTAGCAGTCACATCAATCTCGCAGCCACATCAAATACAACACGCCTGATCTCAGCGTCCGGTGGATGGCGTGCTCTGTAGATGAAAGCGTACTGCAGGCGAGACCCACGAAAAAACGCTTTTCACCATATAGGCTCCTCACAGACCGCCTCTAGCCTTCATCCACTGCATGAGCAAGTACCGGTACAGCAGCCTCGATTACGCACGGATCAAAATGCTTACCTGCACAGCGTTTGAGTTCAGCACAGGCATCCTTTGAACTCCTGCCCACCCGATACATCCTGCCTGACGTCATTGCGTCAAAGGTATCCGAGACAGCAAGGATCCTTGAGAGAAGTGGTATCTCATTGCCTGAAAGCCCAAGTGGATACCCTGTTCCGTCCCATCGTTCATGATGACCGTAGGCAACCCGTGAAATCTCTTCAAAGCCGCTGATCCTGTCGAGGATCGCACGGGTACATTCTACGTGGCGCTTCATTGAACGGTATTCCTTTTCAGTAAGCCAGGTGGGTTTGTCAAGCACCCTGGTCGAAATGCTAAGCTTGCCAATATCGTGAAGGAGCGACGCCCAGCGAAGCGTTGTTATCTCGTCATTGGACAGATCCATTGCCAAGCCGATCATTGTGCTGTACCTGGCCACTCGCCTTGAATGTCCAAGCGTCGAGGGATGTTTGGCATCGATGATATCGGCAAAGACTTCAAGCGTCGTGGTAACTGCGTCTTTCTGATCGTCGAGCTTGAGTGGACCAATCTCACCTACCACCTGGTAGTAGTAGGTATAGATCCATTGCTCGACCGGAATTTCCCCTGGCAGGGGTTTCTCCTTCCACGCAGATCGTGCTGCCTTGAGCAAAAATGGTGCAAACTTCCTTGCCAACTGGGTGCTGAGATAGGGAATCAGATCCTTCCTCGAATGAATCCTTTTCTGATGAAGTGCAGTATCCACCTCGTCAGCAAGACCTATGACCTGGGCCCCAACCGAGATCTCATCGCCTTTTTTGCGTCTGGGATACCCGTGACCGTCGTATCGTTCGTGATGATCCATCACGAGCTTTGCAGCCTCGAATAAGCCAGGGATCCCGCTGATCAACGTCGCACCTTTTAGCGGATGAGAGAGCACCTGTCGCCGTAAGGACTCATCTCTGGGGAGATTGATGTGGAGGATATGATTCGGAAGGCCGACGCCACCTATGTCATGCAGGATACAGGCATGAAAGATCTTCTGCCGTGTCTGGGGGGCGATCTTTTGTGTGAGCCAGTCTGCAAGGACAGCCACCCTCCAGCCATGAAAGACCATGACGTCCTCGACCGTGTCTGCTGCATATGCCAAGGCCTGTATAAGCTCGTCAATTGTCGCAGTAGAACCTGAACCGCCCATATGCACGCCGTAGTGGGTATGCTGGTGTATTGCACTCTCATCACAGCAAGACGTTAAAGGAACGCAGCCATTTGTACCTACGCAACACCGGCTACCCGGAAGTGGGATCTCATACTCTTATTAATCGAGCACATCGAGATGATGAAAGATGATGCCGTGATGGACCTCTGAAACACCTTCTGTAATAGTCAAGACCCGAGAATCCCTCCAGATCCGCTGTATTGGATATTCCATCATAAACCCATAGCCACCAAAGAGTTGGATGGCCTCGTTGACGATTTTCTGTGCCATTTCGCTGCAAAACAATTTCACGATTGACGCCTCTTTGGTGCAATCTCTGCCCTGATCGTACATCCATGCAGCCTTCCACGTAATGGTATGCATGATGTCGATGTACATGGCCCATTCTGCGATCTTGAACTGGTTGACCTGAAACTTGATAAGAGGCTTGCCGAACTGGGTTCGTTCCTTGGCATATCTGGTCGTCACGTCGAATGCACCCCTGGCAACTCCTGCACACCTGCCGCCATAAGATATCCTGCCTCCTACGAGCGTCTTTACTACCTGCAGAAAGCCTCCCTCACGTCCACCTATGAGCTGACGCTCATCGACCCTGCAGTCCTCAAACACAAGTTCTGCAGTATCTGCAGATCTAAGGCCTGCTTTTTCGAGCCTGCGCGAAACCATAAAGCCGGGCGTTCCTTTGTCTACTATAAAAAGGCTTATCCCTTTACCCCTTTGCGAAGGATCAGTGTAGGCAGCAACGATAACATAATCACAAAGAGAGCCATTGGTGATAAAAGTCTTGGTACCATTGAGTACGTAGGTGTTCCCTTGCTTTACCGCCCGCGACACAATACTGGCTGCATCTGACCCGGCATTGGGCTCAGTGAGGGCGAATGCCCCGATCTTTTCGCCTCGAATAGCAGGGACGAGGTACTGCTGCTTCTGTTGCTCGGTCCCAAAATCGTAAATAGGGCTCGTTGCAAGGGTTGCGTGGGCAAGAAGGCAAGAGGCGATTCCTGAGCAGACACGATTGAGTTCCTCCATGTACAAACATTCTGAGATCTTGTCCGCACCTGCTCCTCCGTACGTTTCCGGATAACGGCAACAAAGAAATCCAAGCTCCCCTAGCCTCTTGAACAAAAACGTAGGAAATTGTTCTTTTGCCTCTGCCTCTTCGACCAGGGGTGCGATCTCCTTGTCAACGAACGAGGCAATCGTCTGCCAAAAAAGTTTATGCTCTTCGGTCAGATCAAAATTGAGCGACATGACTCTCCTCCTCTTGCGCATTTGTGTGGCAGCTGCACCAAGCAGAGCCCCCTACCCTCATGACAGCCTATAGATCCCCAGCCGACGCATTGCACATGTTCTTGTCCATACCTCAGGTCTCCTCTACTGCACTCCAGACACACTCTGACTCCTCTTCCCTCGTCGGTCGAGTCGTCGCGTACCTGTTGTGTGCATGAGGTGCCATGCCCTCGTCCTACTACTTTGACTCACGAGCATTTCCTGCAGCCCACAAAGCACTAGATCAACCTTCGAATGGGTCGAGCTGGCACCCCTGCGGCCAAGGTATGGGGCTCGATCTTGCTCGTTACCACGGAGTTAGCACCTATTCTACAGAAATCCCCTATCTCGACACCCATGAGAATGGTCGTTTTGGCACCAATGTAGGCCCCTATTCCTATCTTCACGCCTTCAAGCACATTCTTGGCCTGCGGATCGCCGTAGAACCAATACTCGTCAGTCTGTATGTGCACATGTTCGCCATCCATAATCGAGACATATTCCCCACAAATCGTATACCTGCCAATCTCGATACTTTTTCCACAGTGTATGACACATCGAATGCTAAATCCGCAGGCCCCTTCCAGATAGAGTCTGCCTGAGATATGCGCCACGCTTTCAGCCCGTATCTCTGCTCGATCCCCGATGTAGAGTTCGCCGTCACGCAGTTCGATATATACCCTGGACCCAATATGTGCCCTCGATCCCAGCGTTATCTTGTTTCGCTTTCCCCTAAGGACGATCCGGACACCTCGGCCAATCTCGGCATCATCGGCGATTCGGAGCTCAAGTGACGACCGGGCAATAGCTGCCTGAGTTCTCAAACGAAGCACAAGCCAACCTCGTCTCCAAGATCGCCCTATCCTGCGGATCATCTCTCTCATTGCGGCTCAGCTCTCCTTATGCTGCCCCAGACACCACCACCTCTGCTGTGTATACATGGTTGCGCTCTAGTTCGTCAATGCGGGCCACCGTCGACATGCTCAACTAAGAACACCTGACATCAGCAAACACCGTACGGATTGAAAAGCTTGTGCTATGTCACTATAGTAAAGTACCAAACGCATCAGACCGGGCCTATCCTTGCCCTTTATACAGCATGAGGCAGCCCGTAGAGGCCTCACCACCCGAGCGAGGGAAAAGCAACCTTCGTGTATCGGACTGACCTGCTTCCTATGCGCGCACTGCTTCGATACGTGAGCATCGCTCACTTTCTTGACCATCGCATCAGAACACTGCTTACCCTGGGCGGTATAGTGCTCGGTGTCGGCCTCCTCGTTTCTATGCAGGTGCTCACCAAAACAATATTCGATTCCTTTACAGCAAGCATGGAGGCAATAGCAGGCAACGCCGTCCTGCAGATGACGAACGGTCAGGCAGGGGTAGCCGAGCTCGCGCTCGAGCGTATCCAACGGGTAAAGGGCGTTCAAACAGCAGTAGGGATGATACAGACAAAGACATACATCGAAGGCTACCCAGAAGAACGGCTCCAAGTCATCGGGATCGACTTCCTTCAGGACCGCCAGATGCGGCACTACGAATTTAGGGAAGAAGACATCAAAACAGACGAAGACCCTCTCGTTATCCTTGCACAACCTGATTCGATCCTGCTCACCGAGACCTTTGCCTCCCGTCTGAACATACCCTTGAACAGCACGGTTGCAATGATAACGCCTGTAGGACGGAAGACCTTTACCGTGCGAGGCATCCTCAAGGCTTCTGGTCCAGTAAGCGGGTTCGGCGGAAATATAGTGGTCATGGATCTCTATGCTGCACAAAAGGTGTTCGAGCGAAACGACCGATTCGACCAGATCGATATTTCAATAGAGCCAGGCAGCTCGATTGATGAAGTCGCATCACGTCTCACCAAGGAAGTTGGCGAGTTCGGACAAATCGTGCGACCACAGATGCGCGGCAGGCAGATAGAAGCCATGCTCGGCTCCCTTCGGTACGGATTGGAGCACTCAAGCTCGCTGGCAATGTTTCTTGGCCTTTTCCTCGTCTACAACACCATGTATATTTCGGTCCTCCAGCGAAAGCGAGAGATCGGCCTGCTCAGGAGTATAGGTGCGACAAGAAGCCAGATCAGTGCGCTTTTCCTCGGCGAGGCGCTGGTACTCGGAGCCGTGGGTTCCTGCATCGGTATCCTTGTTGGCATTTGGCTTGCCCGACTATTGGTTCCTTTGCTTCAAGAAACCATGAATGCACTGGTCACAGGGGTCGAACCGACAAGGTTGCGCCTGTCTGTCGAATCACTCCTGTTCTCTTGGGGTGCAGGCATTGGAATTGCACTCCTCGCAACGGCCTTTCCTGTCTACCAAGCTGTGCGCGTTCATCCATTGGCTGCCCTCGACAGAGAGGCAAAGCAAGGGGTCGCACCTGGGCGCATCGCATTGTTTGCGTATATAGGGTTGTTTTTCATTGGAGTGGCCCTTTGCCTGTTCGGCCTCGAGGTATACCTCGAGGATGTATACGTGGGTGTTGCGTCAGTGCCTTTCAGCCTGTTAGGGTTCTCGCTGCTGACACCATTGTTCATTTTCAGGGGACTGCCGGCACTCGCTCGAGTCGTACCCGCCATCTCGGGCATCTCAGGCAGGCTCGCTACCGATTCTCTGGTGCGCTCCCCGATAAGGAATGCAGCTGCCTTGAGCGCTGTTATGGTAAGCATGACTGCCATTTTTGTGACCAGTGTATTCCTCGACTCCCTCCTTTCATCATTCAAAGATCATATCAACCATCTGTTCAAGGCTGACCTTATGGTGACAGCCGGCTCTATTTTCACCGGCCCCCAAAACATATGCCTTTCTGACTCGCTCCTTCCTAAGATAGCAGCGGTCACGGGTGTCCATCAGGTAGGCGCCTTCCGGTTTCTCGATATGGTCTATGAAGACAAGGGCACGTTTCTTACAGCCCTCGATATGGAAAACGCAGCACGTTTTGGCACTGTTCGCATGATAAAAGGCGACCTAACCCTCATCGCAAAGGAGCTGCAATCTGGAAAAGAAGGGGTACTGGTGACCAATCAATTTACAAAAGCCTTTTCAAAAGATGTAGGAGACATGCTCGAACTTATCACTCCTTCGGGAAAACGTTCGTTTCCTATAGTGGGTCAATACATGGATTACGTTTCAGAGACCGGTGCAGTCGCCATCGACCGAAGTCTCTATCGCCACTATTGGAAGGATGCCACGGTGGACGGAATTATGGTCTATCTCGAACAGGGTGCTGATCCTTCTGTGGTGACCCAGCAGATAAAGCAGCAGTTCGGCAAGGACTATGGCGTGCTCGTTGTAAGTAATCATGATTTTCGCGAGGCGTTTCTCGAAAGAGTGGTCAGATCCTTTAGACTCACCTGGGCCCTAAAAATAGTCCTCTTACTCCTTTCTGCAATGGGTATAATGAACACGCTCATCGCCATGGTCCTTGATCGCACTCGAGAAATTGGACTCCTGAGGGCCTTGGGGGCTACAAAAGGTCAGGTACAACGGACGGTCATGTGGGAAGCCTTGCTGTTGGCGAGCTTTGGATGTGGATTTGGAATCCTAATAGGCACGTTAGGGTCCTTGAGGCTTGTCAAACTTGGCCTCAACTATCTTGTTGGATGGTACGTTCACTACTCGATTCCAGACGTACAAGTAGCGGTCGAGGTGCTGGGGACAATCTTCATCGGACTTATCGCAAGCTATTATCCTGCTAGAAAGGCTGGCAGACTCCCTGTACTCCAGGCCATTGCGTATGAGTAGAGCTGAGCCGCACGGCACGCACTCTCACCCGTAGATCGGATGCACGGTGTCGTCATGAAAGAAACCTGCGGTCCTGGTGCGACGAAGCATATCATTTTGGGAACCGCTGGACACATCGATCATGGTAAGACGTCCCTCGTAAAGTCACTGACAGGTGTCGATACTGACAGGCTCAAAGAAGAAAAAGATTACCATCGAGCTGGGCTTTACCTCTCTGACCCTGCCGGGGGGTCTCACGCTCGGTATCGTCGATATGCCTGGACACGAAAAATTCATCGATCATATGGTCGCAGGCGCCTCAGGAATAGATCTCGTGCTCCTGGTAGTAGCGGCCGATGAAGGTGTGATGCCACAGACACGCGAACACCTTGACATCTGCAGGTTCTTGGGCATCAGAGCCGGGCTTGTGGCCCTGACCAAGGTGGACGTGGTGGATGAGGAGATGGAGGAGCTCGCACGTGAAGATGTGCGCAGCCTCTTGAAGGGAACCTTTTTAGAGGACAGCCCGATTGTCTCCTTTTCTGCGGTAACCGGCAAGGGCAAAGAAGCACTGCTTTCCGCCATCGAACAGCAGATCCATAAAGCACAGGAAAAACAGGCTGAAGGTTTTTGTCGGCTACCCATTGATAGGGTCTTCACCGTGAAAGGATTTGGAACGGTCCTGACCGGAACGCTCCTTTCTGGTACCGTTCGCGTGGGAGACATAGTCGAGATACTTCCTCACGGACACCGAGCCAAGATCAGAGGTATCCAGACCTATAACAGATCTGTAGCTGAATCACGGGCAGGCTGTAGGACCGCGATCAACCTCCAGGGGCTCGAGAAATCAATGGTGCAACGTGGCGACCTCCTGGTTGAACCTGGCCGTTTCCAGCCCTCGTATATGATCTATGCCCACTTCCAGAGCGTATCCCAGAATCCTAAACCCCTTGCCGATAGGACACGACTCATGTTTCATTGGGGGACTACAAAAGTCTTTTCCAGGCTCGTGCTCCTTGAAACGGCCTCAATTCCACCCGGAGGCGAGGCATGGGTCCAGATACGACTCGAAAAGCCCATTTTCCCAGTGTACGGCGATCGGTTCATCCTCAGGGATTTCTCGACAAACAGGACTGTGGGCGGCGGCGTGGTGCTGGATCCCTATGCAACTAAATACAAGATGTGAGCCGAGGCACACCTCCTGCCATGGCTCACACGACTACGAACAGGACAGATCGAAGATCGGATACTCTACTTCGTAACGAAACATGCCATGATGGGTGCTCAGGCTACAGAGATTGCCGTGGCTACGAACCTTCCTGTCTCACACTGTAGGAGTATCCTTCATCGCCTTGTCGAAAAGGGACAACTTGTGTGCTTCGATCCAGGCGAGGAACGATATGCAGTCACAGAGCACGCACACCACGTGGCACAGACCATTCTCACGCAGCTTGCCGAATATCACCGCGAAAATCCCTCTCAGGTAGGTCCTCTCAGGGAAGAACTCAGGGCGCGACTTGCTCACAGGATCTCCGATAAACTCTACCAGTATTCGATCGCCTACCTTGCTGCACAGGGAGACCTTGTCGTCGAAAGAGAAAAGATACGCCTTGCATCTCATATACCCACAGTAGGGACCGCGTGTCTGGAGAAGGAAGAAGAGCTCCTCAGGCGCCTCAAGGCAGCAGGACTCCAGCCTCCTTCATTCAAGGAGCTGTGCGAACAGCTCATGTGCACCTCGCAAGAGTTGCGACCACTACTTGAGTATCTGGTAGAAAAGGGAACGATCGTAAAGATATCAGAAGATCTCTTTTACCACGTAGACGAAATAGAGACCCTCACCCGGAAGCTTGTTGCGTTCTTGAAGGAGAACGGCCGTATCGAGACCCAAGCATTCAAGGCCTTGAGTGAGACTACAAGAAAATATAGTATTCCGCTTCTGGAGTATTTCGATCGCATCAAACTCACCTTGAGAGTGGGTGACCATCGGATCCTGAGAAGTAAAGAACCTGCATAAAGGATAAGGAAGGGACCTATGAATCCTCATGTGTTTCGGGAGTACGACATCAGGGGTGTGGTTGATAAAGATTTTCCACCGCCTGTAGTAGAGGCGCTCGGCCGTGCCATGGGCACCTACTTGCTCGACCACGGCGCTACACGTATCACCCTGGGACGGGATATACGCTTGAGCTCAGACCGGCTACGAGACGATCTCTGCAATGGCCTGCTCAGTACTGGCATCGATGTTATCGACGTAGGTGTATGTCCTACGCCGCTGCTGTATTTCTCAATTCACCATCTCAAGGCCGAAGGGGGGATCATGATTACCGGCAGCCATAATCCCCCAGAGTTCAACGGCTTTAAAGTGTGCGTCGGTCCACACACCATTTATGGCGAAGAGATACAGCGATTGGCAGCTATAATCCAACAGGAGGCCTATAGGAAGGGCAAGGGAACTGTCTCGACCACATCGGTCATAGAGCCCTACCAGGAATACATCCTTTCTCACATTCACCTTGCGTCTCCAGTCAAGGTGGTCGTAGATGCAGGTAACGGAACAGCAGGGCTTGTGGCTCCTGAGCTGTTTCGCAGGCTCAGCTGCCAAGTCGTTTCCTTGTACTGTGAGCCCGATGGCTCGTTTCCTCATCACCATCCTGATCCAACTGTACCCGCTAACCTTGTCGACATAAAGGAACGCGTATTGGCAGAAAGGGCTGATCTTGGCGTTGCCTTTGATGGAGATGCGGACCGAATAGGTGTTATCGATGAACAGGGTACGACCCTGTGGGGTGACCGCCTGTTGGTGATCTATTCGCGAGCAGTTCTCAAGAAGCATCCTGGTGCAACCATCATATCAGAGGTCAAGAGCTCCAATGTGCTTTACAGAGATATCGAGGCCAGGGGGGGTCGCCCCATCATGTGGAAGGCAGGGCATTCCCTGATCAAGAAAAAGATGAAAGAGGAACATGCCCTTCTTGCAGGTGAAATGAGCGGCCATGTCTTCTTTGCTGATCGGTACTTTGGATATGACGATGCGATCTATGCAGCGTGCCGGCTGTTCGAGATCCTCAGCGAGGAAGGAAAACCACTGTCTGCCCTTATTGCCGATCTACCTGTCTCGTATTCAACGCCTGAGATTCGTATTGATTGTCCTGACGACGCAAAGTTTAGGATCATCGACGAAGCCGTTCGCTACTTTCGGGCTCATTACGAGGTCATCGACGTCGATGGCGCTAGGGTCGTGTTCCCTGATGGCTGGGGACTTGTCAGGGCATCCAACACACAACCCGTGCTCGTGATGCGGTTCGAGGCAGAGTCGCCTGAACGGCTTGAGGAAATCCGCCACATTGTCGAAGAGAGAATCCGCACGATTCGTGCCTCTATGAATGCATGAGTGCGGCTGTAAGAGCGTTACACGATGCGCACACAGGTAGTGATTACAGGAGTGGAGGGATTTGCTGGAAGCCATCTTGCAGAGCACCTCCACGAGCAAGGTTTGTCTGTCCATGGCACCGTCATTCCTTCTGCACACACGAGCCGCAACCTTGCTCATCTGCCCCGCGCGGTTGTGACGCAGCCCTGCGACATACGGCGTTATCCAGATGTGGAAGGCCTCATAGCAAAGGTCAGACCAGATATTGTCTTTCATCTTGCCGCCATCTCCTCGGTCGTGTACGGGGAGGAACATCCTGAAGAACTGTTTGCCACCAACCTGTCAGGTACGGTTCACATACTTCAGGCTGTAAGGAAATATGTGCCGCATTCCACAGTCGTAGTAATAAGCTCTCCAGAGGTCTACGGCACAGTAGCGGCCGAAGAATGTCCTCTCAAAGAAGACCACCCACTCAAACCCATCCATCTCTATGGAGTCTCGAAGGCATTGAGCGAAAAGGCCGCGCTCTTTTACCACCATAATCTCAATCTGAATGTCGTGATCCTCAGACCGTTCAATCACATCGGCCCCAGGCAGTCCGATTCCTTTGTATGTTCCAGTTTTTGTAAACAGGCGGCATTGATCGACCTGAAATTGGCACCCCCAGTAATCCACGTAGGGAACCTTTCAGCG
>FWPV01002275.1_pt1 | contig 47879 bp, 57 predicted proteins | sample 2228371 | NCBI WGS metagenome assembly FWPV01 (sample SAMEA103939776, study PRJEB20133) | metagenome | reverse complement strand
TTGTGATAAACCTAAAAATACAGCAAAAAGGGTAGGCTTCTGCTCAGAAGCTTACCCTAAATTTTAAAACCGTTTCTCGGACAGTAGTGATTTGCCATTAATTCCTTTTTCCACAAAGACACTTTAGCAGAATTAGCCTTATCCGATAGCCAAGACTGGGCAAACATGATCGGCATCACTTTATTGGCCACGGGAGAAATCACCCCCACCCACTTGACTATGCCGTTTAAGGTTTTGTATTTGGGCAGATTTTCCACGGGTTCAGCATTGGCTGAGGTTTCCAATAAAGCCAGACTTTTGATCAAATCAGGTCTCCGAGCAGCAAGTCTCATTCCTACAAATCCCCCCATAGAAAGGCCGACAAAATGAACTGGGCCTACATCCAAATTCTCAATCAATGCCGCTGCATCTTCTGCAACCGTATCCATGTCAAAGGGCCCTTTGGATTCACTTTGGCCCTGACCTCGATGATCGTATGCGATCACCCTGAAGTCTTTTGAAAGAAATTCTACTTGATCGGCAAACATCTTATGGCTCCAGAGAAGCCCATGAGAAAAAACGATGGTCTCTTGTCCCGATCCAGTTTCTTCAAAATATAGCTTCACTCCATTGGCTTCTATAAAAGGCATCTTGAATGATTTTGGGTTTAGGAATTAAGATAAAAATAAAATGAGAATGAAGGCTGATTTCTTCATTCTCATTCTACTAATTTCTAAAGTTAAATGTTATTCCCAGTCTAACCCCGGCTGAGTCAGTCGGGCATTTTCTCTGGCTTTGTGTTGATCGACTATCGTTTTGACATCTTCGAGGAGCTTCTTTGCATCATAGACGATTCCATCTTTCACGGTGTATTTTACCCCTCCGACTCGTACAGGCTGGTTTTGATCATTGATTCTGATGGAGCCAGTTCCATATAGGACTTTTAGATTTTGAAGGGGATTTTCTTCCAAAATCACAAAATCAGCCAATTTCCCTACCTCCACGGTTCCGATCTCTTTTTCCATTCCCAAAGCTTGCGCTCCGTACATCGTCGCACTTCGGATCACTTCTAATGGATGAAAACCCGCCTCTCTGAGTAATTCCAGTTCGCGGATGTACGCAAATCCATACAATTGATAGATAAAACCGGAATCAGAACCGGCTGTCACGCGACCACCGCGATTTTTGTATTCATTGACAAAAGTCATCCAGAGCTTATAGTTTTCTTTCCATTGAACCTCCTCTTCTGTAGTCCAATCAAACCAGTATGAACCATGGGACTGTCTGCTCGGTGCATAAAATCTCCACAGGGAAGGCAAAGTGTACACTTCATGCCACTCCTGTGTCCGTGCTCGCATCAGATCACGGTTGGCTTCATAGATATTAAATGTAGGATCCAAGGTGAAATCCAACTCCAAAAGCTCATTCATCACTTTGTTCCAGTGATCAGAGTATGGAGGAGCGGCTTGCTTCCAGAGTTTGCCAGCCTCACCAAATCGGTGCTGTTCATTCTGATAATTGTAATCCAATCTGAAATCCTGAATCGTACGGTCCTGAAAGAGTGCCTCAGGAAGTCCATACCAGTGCTCCATCGATGTGAGTCCAGCTCTCGCCGAATTGAGCACATTCCAGCGAGCTACATCCATCTGCTGATGGTGCATCGCAGATCTAAGCCCGATCCGCTTGTTTTCTGAAATAGCAGCCTGCATCACTTCGGGACTTGCTCCGAAAAACTTAATTCCATCTGCCCCATTGGCCTTGTTTTGATTTACCCAGGCCTTGGCTTGTTCTGCGTTGGTAATTGATCCTCCGGCACCTTGGCCAAAGGAAGTATAAGCTAAAATTCTTGGCGCGGTGATCTCATTTGCCAGGGATCGTTTTTTCTGATCTACTACCCATTTCAGTCCGTTACCAGCTGATGGATCCCGAATGGTCGTGATTCCATGGGCCATCCAAAGCTTATAGACATATTCGGCAGGAGTTCCCTGACCTGTACCTCCGATATGACCATGCATATCGATGAATCCGGGCAGTAGATAGTGCCCTTCCATGTCCAGGACTTGAGTCTTTTCGTCGGCCTTTGGTCTCCTGTTTTCATTGATATCCAAACCTGGATATCCAACCACGCTGATCTGGGCGATGCGGTTTTTTTCAACTACTATATCCACAGGACCGATTGGAGGTGCTCCTGTCCCGTCGATCAAGGTGACTCCACGAATGATCAACCGATCATAAGGCCCCTCACCTTCGTCGCGATCCGGTGCAGGCATAATTTGGGAAGTGGCAATACTCGCATAGGTTATCCATGCAAATAGCCCCAGGGTGATTTTTTTTAGCATAAAGGAAGGTAGTTTTCTTAAGGGAAATAAGTTAGGGGAAAAAGCGTAATCAAAAAATCGATTTGGGATCAGTAAAAACTAAAAAAGCCCCAACGGAAAGTCGAGGCTTTGGTTGAAAATTCACTTTTTTCAAAGATCCTTGAACTTCTCCATGATGTCCTCGGAAATTCCGGTGAAGGAATACCCCCCATCGTGGAAAAGATTTTGCATGGTAACCATCCGCGTCAAGTCCGAAAACATCGTCACAATGTAGTCCGCACACGCATCAGCTGAGGCATTTCCAAGAGGGGAGAGTGACTCCGCAAAATTGAAGAAGGAATCAAATCCTCCGATACCCGTACCTGCAGTTGTTTTGGTAGGAGATTGGGAAATCGTATTGACTCTTACTTTTTTAAGCTTGCCAAATCGGTAACCATAGCCTCTTGCTATGCTTTCAAGCAGAGCCTTGGCATCTGCCATATCCGTGTAGAACGGATATACTCGCTGGGCAGCAATGTAAGAAAGTCCGATGATCGAGCCCCATTCCTTCATGACGTCCATTTTCTCAGCGACATGCATCATTTTATGAAATGATATTGCGGATACATCATAGGATTTCATAGCCCACTCATAGTTTAGATCTCCGTAGGATCTGCCTTTTCGGATATTAGGCGACATTCCGATCGAGTGGAGCAGGAAGTCAAAATCAGCCCCTAAAAACTCCTTTGCTTCGGCATAAAGTTTCTCAATATCCTCAACCACAGTCGCATCAGCAGGGATGACGATGGTATTACATTCCTCGGCTAGTTCCTTGATGGCTCCCATTCTCATGGCAATTGGAGCATTGGTCAGTACAAATCGTCCTCCCTGTTCTTTGACTTTGAGGGCGGTCTTCCAAGCGATGGAGTTTTCATCCAGCGCACCGGTGATGATTCCTACTTTTCCTTTAAGCAAATTTTCTGGCATATCGTATGATCGATTGATTTCACAAATTCAGGTAAAAATAGGGAAAAATCGGCAGGTTTTCCCTCAGTTCTGTAGAAGCTCCTTGGCACTCTCCAGCGCAAATGCTGAAGGATTGGCGCCGGCGATCATTTTGGCAAGCTCATGGACACGCTCGTCTTGGGCCAGCAGTTTGATTTTGCTGATGGTTTTTTCGGAGGAATTATCCTTATACACAAAGAAATGTCGTTCTCCTTTGGCTGCCACCTGAGGTAAATGGGTGATACATATGACTTGATGCTTATTCGCAATGTCTTTCATCATGCGAACCATCTGCAAAGCCACTTCTCCTGAAATCCCGGTGTCGATTTCATCAAAAATCAGTGTAGGCATCGCCATCTTGTCTGCCATGAGGTATTTGATGGCAAAAAGCAATCTGGAAAACTCTCCACCGGAAGCTACTTTTTTCAAGGGCTGAGGCTGACCGCCTTTATTTGCAGAGAAAAGGACCTCCACTTCATCGATACCGCTGCCTGCAGGTGTTATCTCTCTGCTTTCTATGCGGACACGGGCATTTTCCATCCCAAGGTCTTTGAGCAGATTTTGAAGCTGTTCTGCAAACGAATCAAAACATCCTTTTCGCTTTTTGCTCAAAAGAACTCCTGCTGTGCGCATTTCTTTTTCTGCCTCTTTGTACTCAGCTTCAGTGATTGCCAGACTTTCATCCAAATTTTGAAACTGAAAAACTTTATCCGCCAAGTCTTTTTCTATTGCCATCAATTCCTCAACGGAGCTGACTCCATGCTTTTTTTGAAGTTGGTAAATCCTTGAAAGCCGAAGCCGAATTCCCTCCAATTTCCCAAAATCCAACTCAACCTTACTTTCTTCATCGGTAAGCGTCTCTGCCAAATCTTTCAATTCAATAAATGCCGACTGAAATCGCTCCCGCAACCCACCAAACTTGTGAGCAAGCCGCTCAAGTGCTGAAAATGTATGTGAAATCTGTCCCAACCCATTCAAAACCCCATATTGCTCCTCTTGGAAAAGAGCCAGCATTTCATTGATTTTGAGTTTAATCTCCTCTGCATTTTCGAGTATTTCCTGGGTGGACTCCAGTTCTGCCTGCTCTCCAGGTACCAAAGCCAGACTGCTCAGTTCATCGAGAAGGAATTGATTGAAATCAGCCTCCTTCTGGAGTTCAGAAGCCTTTTGCTTGAGTTCTTCGAGTCTCTTTTTACTTTTTTTATAGTTACGATAGGCTGACTGATAGGTATTTTTTTCAGACTGACTCTGTGAAAAAGCATCGACCAACTGTAACTGATAACTACCGTCCCCCAGCAGCAGCGTATCGTGCTGCGAATGCACATCCATCAGTCTTGATCCCAAAAGTTTCAGCACATCCAGCAAAACCGGAGTATCGTTTACAAAAGATCGAGATTTTCCTCCCGGACTGATCTCCCTACGGATGATGCATGTCTGATCAAAATCAAGCTCATTTTCCTCAAAGAAAGCCTCAAGCTGGTAATCACCGATCTCAAAAACACCCTCCACGACACATTTTTTGTCTTCGTGAAGAAGCACTTTGGTATCAGCCCGATTCCCCAGTAAGAGGCCCACAGCTCCCAACATAATCGACTTACCAGCACCTGTCTCACCCGTTATCATGCTGAGTCCGGAACTGGGCTGCATCAAAAGCTGATCAATAAGTGCGTAATTGGAAATACTGAGGGATTTGAGCATGAGTAAAACCTTTGGGCAAAGCTAAAAAAAACAGGCTTAGCTTCTCAGTAGCTCATTGTACTTTCTGGCATTATTCGGGTCGACTTCCAGCAAAAGTTTGACAGCTTCCTCTCTGATTTCAAAAGGAGCATTTTTGAGAATCTGGGGAATTTCGTCTCCTTTTGCATCCATGAAACTAATAGTTAGGATTCCATTGGGCTGGGTTTTATTGGCTTCTGCGACCAATCGGATAGATTCTAGGATATTTTTAAATGCCGTCTCCTGATCGGTTAGGAGCAAATCCAATCCCTGCCGATGGTAGAGATAATAGGCCTCTCTGATGGGAGCAAAAACCGATGAGACATAAATATCATTGATCAACCAGTAGCGGCTACGTCGATCGTTGGGGTTTTGAACCCAGCCAGGACGGCCTGATTGCTGCGCATTGTTGACAATATCATTGGCTACTTCAAAGAATGGATTCCCACCTTTGGACCCAAAAGAATCATAATCAATCCCCAAGGCAATGTTGGCATAAAAGGCTAACAAGGAACTGATATTATTCAAAAAAGTGAATCTGTTGAACTCAAGGGGCTGTGATTCGATGTACTCAAAATTCCAACTCCGATCGGCAAAATTAAAGATCAATGACTCGTAATTGGTGCCATATACGGGCCGGACTACTTGAACCTGCACGGTGGCACTGTAAACTCCCACCTGTGGAGCATCATTAATCGTAATCAACAAGTTGCCGCGAATCCTTTCTTCTGGTCTGAACTCGTCAGTAGTCCAGGATCTTCCATTAAGAAACTGCTCAAAACTGGACTTCATTTGATTAAAGACATCCGTATTTTGGATCCGAGATCGATCACTGTTAATGATGACCTGAAAATTGAGCTGTTGTGCTTTGCCAACGCTGGAAAAGAAAAACAAAACCAACAGAATTTTGAAAATTTTCATACCCTCTAAAATAGGCAAAATAGCTAGCAGAATTAGTAAGCCTAGGCCTTTTTGACTTCTTTGAGAATCAATTCTGCCACGGCTGATTTGGGCATAAGATCAGAGGCAACCTGACTCCCGTCGGCATGAAATATCGTCACCTTATTGGTGTCATGCCGAAAACCCGCTCCTTCTTCTGTCGCTGAATTTAAAACGATGAGATCAAAGTTTTTCTTATGGAGTTTTTCCTGAGCATGATATTCACCTCTTTCTGTTTCTAATGCAAACCCTACATGAATCTGATCAGGCCGTTTTATCTGACCGAGTTCTCGAGCTATGTCGGGATTCTTCTTAAGCCGGATGATCAGCTCATTCTCTAGCTTTTTGATTTTTTGATCGGCTACTTCAGCAGGAGAATAGTCCGCCACTGCTGCCGCAAAAACGCAGATATCCTGCTCCGAGTGAATGGATTTAGCAGCTTCAAGCATTTCCTGTGCGGACCTCACCGATTTTAACTGAAAACCCGACAAGTCCAACCCAACCGGCCCTGAAATTAAGGTAACCTCAGCTCCTGAATTTTGAAAAGCCTTTGCCAGTGCTAGGCCCATTTTACCACTGGAATGATTACTGATAAATCGGACCGGATCAATGTTTTCTTGAGTTGGGCCCATGGTGATCATGACCTTTTTACCTAAAAAATCCTCCTTTCGGTCAAAAAAACGATTTATTTCTACTAGAATCTCTTCGGGCTCGACCATTCTTCCTTGCCCTACCAATCCACTCGCTAGTTCACCCGAGGCAGGCTCTAAGATCATATGGCCAAAGGATGCAAGCTTGGTAAGATTCGCCTGAACACTTGGATGCTGATACATATCCAAGTCCATCGCCGGACAGACCATCACCGGACATCGAGCGGAGAGATAGGTGGCCAAAAGTAAATTATCACAGATACCATTGGCCATTTTACCCAGGGTGTTGGCGCTGAGAGGAGCGATAATCATCAGATCCGCCCAGAGGCCAAGTTCGACATGGTTGGTCCATTCGCCGGTTTTACTTTCCCAAAAGAGGGAATGAACCGGTCTTTTGGACAATGTGGCCAAAGTCAAAGGGGTGATAAAATCAAGAGCAGAAGTGGTCATGATGACTTGCACTTCTGCTCCGGTTTTTATGAGAAGTCGGGTAAGCAGTGCAGTCTTGTAGGCAGCGATGCTACCCGTGATGCCCAATAAAATTCGCTTCCCCGAAAGTCTCATTTTATTTACTCGCCTTCTTCCTGCTGAGGAAATCTATGGTAGATTTTTCCTTCAACAAATTCCTCCATCGCCAATGTGGAAGGCTTTGGCATGCGCTCGTAAAATTTGGAAATCTCAATTTGCTCTTTGTTTTCAAAGACTTCCTCCAGGTTATCCACGGAAGAAGCAAACTCAGAAAGTTTATTGTTCAGTTCTTCCTTTAAGTTAGTGGAGATCTGCTTAGCTCGCTGGCCAATGATGTGAATAGACTCATAAATATTGCCGGTAGGTTCAGCAACTTTATCAAGGTCTCGGGTCACGATGGATGGATTGATAGCCATATAGATTGATTTTTAATTTTCTGAATTTGATTGTTCTGCCTGACGTTCTTTCTCTGCTTGAGCCTGACGTTCGGCGTACTCTTTCTTTAACTTTAAATGTGAATCTAATTCCTTACGGGTTTCAGCTTCAATTTTTTGCACTTGGGCTGTAAACCCGCTAGTTGGATATTTCCTGTAAAACGTATCTGCGAATTTGATCGCTTCATTCAGACGTTCTTCTTTTTTATCAAAAGCGCTATTGTCCGCATACCCAAAGCCCACTTCTACCAGCTTAAATGCGAGTTCTTCATTGTGCTTGCTTTCGGGATAGTCTTTGGCGAAGTTTTGGAAATTGATGATACAAGCTCGATAAAAGTCTCCGGGAAAAAGCCCGTCTTTTAATCTATAGTACATTTCAGCCTCAGAATAGGCCTTTTTCTCAAATCTACCCTCCAGATCTTTGAGCATCTCCATGGCTCGCTCATAACTCGCAGATCCCGGGAACCTGGTAACAAACTGCTGAATAGCAGCCACAGCCTCTCTGCTACTTCGCTGGTCCAGATTGTAATCAGGAGCATCCAGATACAGGGAGTAGGCATTCATAAACAGGGCTTCCTCAGCAAGCGGACTTCTGTTAAACGTACGATAGAACGTATTAAAGTATCCGGCAGCTTCAATATATCGCTTGGTTTTGAAGTGGCAATTGGCATAATTATACTCTGCCAGTTCGGCTTTTTCTGAACCTTTGATAATCGGAAGGACTTTTTCGTAGAGGATGATTGCTTTGCCGTATTCGCCTTCTTGGTAGTATTTGTTGGCTCCGTTATAGAGTTCCTCCCAGTTGGTACTTTTTTCCAACTTGGCAAAAGGACCACAGGATGAAACCAAAAGGAATACGAGAAGAGCAAATAGGAAATTGACGCGCATGTTCATTTTCAAGACCGCAAATATACTGGATTAATATTCGGATTCAAATGGTTAGGAATTGAAGCTCAATTTGGATCACTTCTTTACTTGAAGCTTCTTGGTGACCACATTTTTATTGTCCACAAAAAGCGTATAGAAATACACTCCCGGCTGAAAATCGGACACATTGATCACCAAGCTAGTGCGGTTAGGATCGAGCTCATATTCTGCTATCGGATTTCCGATAAAACTATTGATGGTGATTTTAGCCTTTGCTTTTGGATTGACTACTTCATAATCAAGCTGAGCGATCCGGTTACTTGGGTTGGGATAGATTTCACTCAGCTGAATATCCTTATGAAGAAACTCTGAGGCGCTTTCTGAAGCCACTTCATACCTAGCCTCAACGGTAAATGTCTCCCGGATATTTTCCGGATTGGAAAAAAGAAGCTCAAAACTTCCCCTGGTAGCCGCAATTCCCATCTCAAATTCCAAATATAGATCGGTATATATTTGACCGGGATCGAGCTTGAGTGAAATCTTTGCTAGTTCTTTTTTAGGGTCAAAACATTGATCTCCAAAGCAAACTCTCACCTTTTGAGAAGAACCTATATTTCCACGCAGTGCTTTGAGTAAATAGGTCTTGGTTTGATTCGATTCATTTTGAAGCAATATCGTTTTGCGCTGACTGGTACCAATTTTTCCATTGAAGTCAACCACTTCACTCAGCACACGGGCTTGCTGTGCCTCTACTGTATAGGAGAGCATCAGCATGAGTGCGATGAGTATTTGGAAGACTGATTTCATGTAAAGGTTTTTCCGATATGCTGATCAAATTGATACGGGAATAAAATATACGGACAAAATTATCGTTTTGGATACTTTTTAAAGAAAAATTGGGGTTAATTCATGTTAAGCTTTGAAGTTTTTTTATGTCAGATTCTCACATTGTCATCCGTCGGTTTTCAGTGTTTTGAGCAACGGCTTTTTTAATGGTTTCACCGACTTTTTCTCGACTTCCTGTTGGATTTCCTCCTCCGTTGGCAGAATAATTTCCAGTTCGGGTTCATTGAATAGATTTCTTGCCCCCAAGTCAATCTCTAGGACAGTCCTCCAGGCATCAATGGTGGCTTTGTCCGGCTTTTCATCAATTCGCCAAGCAAACCCCTCTAGCCTTGAGATTTTCTCATCTACCTTTTGAACGGGCACAAATTTCCCGTCGGGACGGACACCAAAATTGGATCGAACCACTGCCCCATCTTCAAAGCTCAGCTTAATCGTAGCGCTCAAAATCCGATTGATACCCTGCACGAGCGTATCTCCTTCCAAAGCATAGTAAAGGGACTCCCCGTTTCCGTCTATTTCCAGTCGGCTCATCTGACCATCTAGGAAGTATCCGGTCATTTTTCGGCCTTTCATCTGGTTGAAATTCAACAAGGTGTCTGACAATACTGCAAATGATTTGTTTTTCATCAGAACTCTGTCCAGATTTTCATTGGCTATAAAAAACACCATGCTATCTGCTGTGATTTGGCTTTTTTTATTCCAAAGGATGGGGTCTTTAAAAAGATGAATAGAGGAATCCGAATAGTTGTAAAACAAAGAATCCGCCTTGCCTCCCAAGTCAGATTTCACTAACTGAACCGATCTAAAGGCTTTCAAAAATTTAGTTGAATCCGCCTCGCTATCCTGTGAAATCAAGGTATCTGCGATCATGAAAAGGGTGTCTTTTTCAAAGTAGCGACGAACCAGTGCTTTGCCATGGACCAAGCTGTACTTGCGGTCTTCCCAATGCCGGCCGACATCTCCGAAGACCTCCGTCTGCTGTTCTTTATTCAGAACTCTGACGTCATTTTTACCCTCGTAATAGCCCTTGGGCTCATCGTAGAAAAGTTCATCGGCCTTGATTCGGGAGTCCTCGTTTTCGACGATTCCATCAAAAAACCGGAATTGCTTCTGCTGTGTATCGTAAAAGCTTCCTTTTTGCGCATCCAGAGTATATCCGTCTGCAGAAACAATATTGGTCAACCCCTTGGTTTCTGCAGTTTTGGGAATAGTGAGGTAGATCAGATTGCCGGATTTGAGCGTATAGTCCGGATTGACCAGAACCACATCCCGCTGAAAAGTAATCCGCTCCACATTGACCTCATAGACTCCGCGCTCACTGGTCAGGACATTGGCCGAGTCTACCACCCGGCCATTATTAAAGTAGGTAGCAACGTTGGTCTCCCGATTGTAATCCAAAAAATCTGTGTAGAGCGTAGTCTCCTGATTGGTAAAAACGACCTTATTCCGAAGCTTGGCAATTTTGGTATTGCCGTCGTATTCCGCATAGGTACTTGTGGTCGTAATTGGATCTTTAATATCCTTGATTTTGACTCTGCCATAGAGTTGAGCACGATTTTCGGCTCGGAAAAAATAAGCCGAATCACAGTAAATCAAGGAATTCTGGTGCTTCATTTTCACACTCCCGATCAATCTTTCAAAGCCGTTGGCACCGATCAACCGATCAGCCTCATTGATTTCCAAACTGGACTGATCTTGGCTTTTGGCAGATACAGCGACCAAGCCGACTAGAAAGAAAACAAGAGTAAAAACTTTGGCAACTAAATTCATACAGGGAAATATTGCTCACAAAATTAGCATAATGCCTCGCTATGCGATTGGGATTTAGGATTAATTAAAACCTTTTACGCTGCGATCGAAGTCAGTTTACGTGAAAATCTATTCAAAAAGTTATTTTTGGTCGATGTTAACAGCCTTTTCCCAACATATATCCTCTAAAAATCTCCTTGATACCAGCCGAAGATATTTGCTGGCCTGTAGTGGAGGCAAGGACAGCATGGCTTTAGCGCATTTACTTATTGAGACCCAAACCCCGTTTGAAGTGGCTCATGTCAACTTCCAGCTCCGGGGCGAAGAAAGCGATGAAGATCAGCGTTTTGTTAAAAAATGGGCTGAGATTCGCAGCATTCCTTTTCATACCTTAAATGCAGATACAGCCCAGGTGGCATCCAAAAGAGGAATCTCCATCCAAATGGCCGCAAGAGAAATTCGGTATGATTTTTTTGAACAAATCCGTCTCCAAAATCAACTTGATGGCATTCTACTCGCCCATCATGAGGACGATCAGATCGAGACTGTTCTTCTCAATCTGACCCGAGGAACAGGAATCGATGGATTAGCAGGCATGGCTGAGCGAAACGGAAATCTCATCCGCCCACTTCTGCCTTTTTCCAAATCCCAAATTGAAAAATACCTGCTAGAGAATCAAATCGCCTGGCGAGAAGACCAAAGCAATACAGAAACTCACTACAAGCGAAACTTCCTCCGACATGAGGTCATCCCGGCCTTGCTTCAAAGCGAACCTACTGCCAGACAAAATATCCTCAACTCGATTGACCGATTTCGAGAAACAAGCAAAGCACTGTCAAGCTTGATGAATGACTGGATCGAAAAAAATGTCCGTGTCGAAAACGGCTATCACCTCCTCGATCTCCGGGCGATTCGTCACCATAGCGGTCTATCTACGCTGATTTTCCAATGGCTTAGACCCTACGGATTCAATCCCGCGCAGACCGTTGAGATAGCCCAAAAACTCTCAGACTATCGGATAGGCTCTGCATTTTACGCTAGTGACTTTGAATTAATTTTTGATCGGGAATGCCTGGTGCTTGGCAAAAAGCCAAAAACCTTATCCCCGTTTTTTTTATCCGCTGAAACAAAGTCACTTTCTACGCCAAATGGCACCTTTCAATTAGAACATCTTCCCTGGCCCACTTCCTTGGATACCTCTAGAGAAAATGCCATGCTGGACCTAGATACCCTGGATTTTCCGCTGACCGTGCGTCCCTGGAAAGAGGGGGATCGATTTGTCCCACTGGGAATGAAGTCAGAGAAAAAAATTTCAGACTTTCTGATTGACCTAAAGGTCTCTTTGATTGAAAAAGAAACTGTTTTGGTGCTGGAAAGTAACGGGAAAATCGCTTGGGTGATTGGTTATCGAATCGCCGATTGGGCCAAATGCTCGGCTTCCACCCGAATTTGCTTACATTTCAAAAAATCCTGATCCATGCGCAATCCTTTCTCCAAAACATATGAACCGGAAGAACTGCAGATGTTTGACTTTTTGCAGGGAATTAAATTTTTTGAACGACTCCGGATGAAAGAGTTGGTCAAATTTCTCCCCGCCATGCATCAACGCAAGTACAAGCGGGATGAGGTGGTCTTTTTTTCCAAAGACCCCAGTCAGGCACTCTATCTTCTCAAAAAAGGCCAAGTTAACCTGACAATCGACATTCGGGACAATTTTGAAACTATTATGCAGATCAACCGGGGGGAAGCCTTTGGAGAAAATTCACTTTTGGAAAATGCCAAGCGCACCTACACCGCCATCATTACTTCTGACGAGGCCGAACTGATCGTGATACCCCACTTTGCGATTCAGGAGATTTTTGACAGCAACCCCAAGATCAAAGCCAAAATGATGACCTCGCTGTCTGAGTTTTACAATGCCAATAACCAACGCTTGTTTCGTTCCTATCGGGAGTCATTTGGATTTTTCAGTTTGCGACAGATGTTTGAATAGACCTTCATCACTGTCATTTTTCATTTATCAAAAATCCGTAATCCGCAAACAAAGTAATCTGCGGTAGGTTTCGATTCCTGACCGCAGTTTGATATCTTAGCGGCGCTTTTCAGGGCATTAAATCTATCCAAAAATCCATAAAAATCATGAGCAAAGTAACCGTAGTCGGTGCAGGCAATGTAGGAGCAACCTGTGCTGATGTTTTAGCTTACCGCGAAATCGCCGAAGAGATTGTTTTAGTGGACATCAAAGAAGGCATTGCCGAAGGCAAAGCCCTCGATATCTGGCAAAAAGCCCCCGTCAATCAATATGACAGCCGCACTGTAGGCAGCACTAACGACTACAGCAAAACCGCCAACTCGGACGTGGTAGTGATCACTTCCGGTTTGCCGAGAAAACCCGGTATGACTCGGGATGACCTGATCGAAACCAACGCCGGTATCGTGAAGTCGGTAACCGAAAACGTGATCAAATATTCTCCAAATGCCATCATTATCGTCGTATCAAATCCGCTCGACGTGATGACTTACCAAGCACACCTGACTTCGGGACTTCCACGCACCAAAGTAATCGGTATGGCCGGAATCCTCGATACCGCTCGCTACAGAGCATTTTTGGCCGAGGAGCTGAATGTATCCGGCAAGGAAATCCAGGCTATCCTGATGGGGGGACATGGCGACACCATGGTGCCACTTCCTCGCTACACCACAGTAGCGGGTATCCCGGTAACCGAATTAGTTGAAAAGGAAAAACTCGACGCCATCATCGAAAGAACCAAATTTGGCGGTGGAGAACTAGTAAAACTAATGGGTACCTCTGCTTGGTATGCACCAGGCTCCGCTGCTGCCCAGATGGTAGAGGCAATCTTGAAAAATCAACGTCGAGTCGTACCTGTGTGTATCAAACTCGAAGGCGAATACGGAATCGATGATTGCTATCTCGGTGTACCGGTGATACTTGGTAAAAACGGGGTAGAAAAAGTAATCGAGCTTGACCTCAACGCTGAGGAAAAAGCACTTCTCGAAACCTCCAGAGGCCACGTCAAAGAAGTAATGAATGTATTGGATAACCTTGGTAAATAATTGCCGATAAATCTTAATTCCAGACCTAAGATTCTCCCGGTAATCGGGACATCTTAGGTCTCTTTTTTGTAATATGGTCTGATCATCCACCCTCACTACCGCGTGAAAATCTGGAAAAGCTTACTTGTACTTACCGGAGCCACCATCCTGGCAGCAGGCGGATTTTGGATTTATCAGAAATGGATAGCTCCCAAAACCACCGATGGATTAAGGCTGATCTCTACTGATGCGGTTTTTACCTTTGAATCTTATCAGGCAGATCAACTTTGGAACGAGCTCGTTCAGCATCCATCATGGGAAATCGTCTCTCAGTTTCCGGCTTTTCAGGACATCTCCGATAAACTTACCTTCCTGGATAGCATCACCGGTCAAACCGGCGAAGTATCCAAAATGCTACGAGGCAAGCAACTCACAGTCAGCTATCATCCCACCGGAAGAGAAAGTTTCGAGCTGCTATTTGGACTGGAGGTGGATCATGAAGACTCGGATAGTTTTCTAACCAAATTCCAGAACAAACTCGGGTCAAATTTCAAACTTAACTCCCGTTCCTACAGTGATCAGCAGATTTGGGAATTTCAACATACCTCCCGCCAATCTTCCTGGTCTGTGACCCGACTTGGGCAGATTTTATTACTGTCTCCTTCCTCCTTTTTGATCGAACAATCCATCCGGCTTTTTTTGAGTGAAGAGGGAAATACCCTAGCTCAGCTCCTCGGAAATGCAGCCTCATACCGTGGGGACGGAAGATTGATCCTCACCTCCACCGGAGTGGCAAATTTTCTCTCCGGAGTCAGCCTAAATCGTGAGTCTTCCCAGATTGCGGCATTGCTTGCCCGACGGGATTGGCTCAGTCTCGAACTTTCACTTTTAGAAGATCAGATAGAATTTCGAGGACATACAAGCCTGGATTCAGTCACTTCATTTTTGCCATCGGTACAGGCTAACTTCCCGGCATTTGAAAAAATCCTTTCCAATCGAACCCAATCTCTTCTCCAAATCAACCTGAGTGATATTTTTCTCGCCCAAAAACTCCAAAACCAGGCCTTTTCTCCTAAATCCACACTCCAGGGCGAGATCCAAAGCAAACTGATCGATCGAGGATTTCTTGACAGCTTTACGGGTGAATTTTACTTAGCTAGGCTGGAGTCATTTGGTAATCAAAAGGATAATTTGGTGCTTTTATCAAGAAGTACCTATCCAGAACAAACTTGGGCAAGCCTCAAGGAATTCAGGAATACAACCGAAAACAGTTCGAGTGATTTTTACCTGGGGAATGAGATCTTGTTTTTTCCGGAGGAGGATTTCCCGGCACATCTTTTCGAGGGTAAATTTTTGGGATTCCCACAAACACACCTATGCATGATCGGCGAAATCCTCATCATGACCAATAGCGCCCCTGGCATGAAGGTCTTGCTCGACGATATCGCGTCGCAAAATACCTGGCCCCAAAATTCCTCAGCCTATACTGCCGCGATCCATCCTGCAGCGGGGCTCAGCCAGACTATTTTCCCTTCAAAAATCTGGAACTATTGGATCACTGAGTCCAACCCTTCGTGGAGCACTTTCCTGCAAAAATACAGATCAGCATTCCTTGCCTTCCCGTACCTTAGTTTGCGGTTCAACCAATATGGAGACCACACAGAGGCCACCATTATCCTTCCCTTTCAAAAAGGAAGTGCTGCGGTAAAGGAAAAACCTGATGCGTTGGTTCTCAGCCCCAATCAAGTCATCAATCTATCCCAAGAAGTATCTTTCGGACCTTTCCCGGTGAGAAACTTCAATGATCGCACCCAGGATTTAGTCACTCAAACAAGTGACCACCGACTCCTTCTGCACGATTCTTCGGGAGAGCAGGTCTATGAAGTTCAGCTGGATGGGCCCGTGGTCTCGGAACCTTTTCAGCTGGATTACTATAAAAACGGAAAACTCCAGCTACTAGTCGCCACAGCAAATTTCATCTATGGAATCGACCGATTGGGCAACTCGCTGCCCGGATTTCCTATCAAACTCCCGAATGATCAAATCACTCATCTCAACCTGGTCGACTACGACCAAACTCGGGACTACAGGATTTTTGTAGCTTCGGAAAAAGGAAATCTCTGGTTATTAGACAAAAATGGCTCTATCCTCGAGGGTTGGAATCCAAATCCGTTAGGGAATAGAGCTCTGTCTTTTCCAACTCACATTCGTGTTCCCGGAAAAGGAGACTACATGACAGTGCAAACCCAAAATGGAAATTATCACCTTTTTAACCGGAGGGGAGAAAAGCAAGCGGGCTCACCATTAGATTTCAAAGCCGAAGTGAATACCCCGGCCAAAATCACCTCAGATGGTGCGGGTTCCTTGAAAATAACTGCCATTTCGGTGGGTGGAGAATTGATACGGGGAAATTTCTCAGGAGAAATCGCCTATCGAAACCAACTCGTTAAGGAAAATCGGGACGATCGATTCGAACTGCTTGCCGATGAGAAAGGTGCCTCGTATTGGATAGTCAATCGACAGTTTAACCAAACCAAAATCTTCGATGAAAAGGAAGAACTTCTATTTATCATTCCCCAATCCGGAAATTTGAATTTAGAATTCTTTGATTTTGGGTCGGATCGAAAAATCCTAGCCGTCACCGATCGCGAACAGGGATTTGGTTTTTTATACGATGGAAAAGGAACTATGCTGACGGCAACACCACTGGAAAGTGAAGGGAAAATCAGCATTTTACATCAGGCAAGCACTGGCCAATACCTCATTCACACCCGTTCAGGCAATAGAATCCTGGAATATCTGATGCCAGATTGAACGCTCAATTTGCCAGTAGGAAGTATTTTTTGTGAAGAGAAATTTTACCGGAGGAATCGATTGTCTTTTCCCAAAACACAAAAACTCCCTCCACGTTGGGTAAGACAATCGGAGCATCCAAAGGTTGATTTTCACCCCAACTCAAAACCGATCTCCAATCAGGAAGTCGAGAATCAGAAATCCTGAGACCAAACTGGAACCGATCCAGACTCACCATGGGTCTGATTCCCAAATAGTCAAAAAACCGGGCATTAGGAGCCAAGGGGAACAGCCCAAAATTGTTATCATAACTTGAAAAACTGAGTACTCCGGAATAGATCCGATCATTCAGATAAAATTCCCTGTTCAACACCTCAAGTCTCTTGATCTGTTTTGGATTGAACTCTGATAGCAAATCCGAATCAAACACCGGCATGGCATCCACCAAAATCAATGGATTGGTGTCAAAGACTGAATTATTTGCCTGATTGAGGAGGCGAAACACCTTCTTGCGATCCCGGGTCCGGACAAAGGCACTGGGAACATACTCTCGTACGACTGTCTCGACCTGATCAAATCGGGTATAATCGTCCAAATCAAACACATGGTCTGCGACAAAACCCGTGACAATCTCCACCGAATCAGTCTGATATCGTTCGGTGTAAAACGTCTCCACTCGTGAGACTTTCAGCCAAAAATTCAGGAATTGAAGGTCATTTTCACTCAACTTCAAGTCTGGAATTTTGAAATCCGGACTGAACTTCGTCTCAATTACCGGAGCCACGATTTCCATACCGGGCATTTCACGTCCCTCCTCCAACTGCAAGATCACCTTGTCCCAATGAGTCAATCCACCGATATCAAAATACATCCGGCCGGATTCATCGGGATGAGCAGTGTAAAGTGCGCTTTGCTTGCCATGCACTGATGCAAAGTAGGTTAACGAAGGATCAGGATCGGGCACCTTTACCTCGAGAATGTGACCAAAAAGCTCTGGCAAATTGGCCTTAGGCTTCAACTCACTATAGATCGAGGAATTTAAGGATTCCTGCTCACCGGGAAGGAAAGGATTGGCAAGAACAACACCTCCGGATATTTTGGTTGTATTCGGAGCATTTTTTAAGAGCGCCTGTAATTGCTCCCTGGAGCGGACTTGAGTCAGATTTTGACCAGTCCAATCGGGTAAAACCGGTGAAATTCCCGGTGAATTTTGGGGAGGAATCAAAGGATTGATTACCGTGATCAGCTGCTGGGCAATACCGGTGGACTGATCCAGATAGGCACTCATCCGGGTATAAACCCGCAATAAGTAATGTGCTGAGGGTAACTGATCGGGAGCAATGAGGTAGTTGAGGGCTTTACCATTTTCCAGGGGAATCATGGTATAGGCCATTGATCTGGATCCAGCATCGATCAACTCAGCATAGAGAATTTTGGAAGGACTTGGCCCTTGAGACAGATTGACCTCAGCCTCTATCCAGATTTTCTCCTCCGTGAAATACAAGGTTTTGGGGGTAGAAAAGCTCACAAATTCCTGCTGCTGAGCGGATGCCTTATTTTGTCCAAATGAAGCAAAACCGATACACAAATGGAGTGTGAAAATTAGTTTGAATATCTTTATCATGAATTCAGTCATCATTTTCCTCCCAAAAATCCGGCAATCCCCTGGTGGCATACAGCGTGCAGTCCACACATCGTCGTTCGGTGGAATAGTATCCAACAATAGAGGTTCCCACCATTAGCGGTCGAGCAGGAACCACCGAACCATCCCCGAATGCCTGACTGTAATTTTCCATCATCACTGGTGTTTCGGCGATCACGCAGCCCCCAAACTGAGGATCAGAATATCCCCATGGACTCACATCTTCCAGATCGACATAAACTCGCCTTTGCCTGACTACCCCCATACTGACGTAGCCCACAACAGGCTCATTTGAACCATCCATCGCGGAAATATTTCCACCGATCAGCGATGGCAATGGGCTAAATATAGACCCAATGTCCTCGGTATTTTTCTTCAAAATTTCCCAAAATCTGGACGCATCTTCATCAATTGATTTTTGAGAGATCAGAATACTGTATCGCTCCATCAGGCGCTCATTGCCTTGTGGGATATCAGTAATTGTTTTTTGGAATACGACCTGATTTTGAAATCTAGAACTGGTCTCGAGCAAAATATCCGGGCTACCCTGGGATTTATAGCAAAGTGAGTTTTGATCTTCACTTGTTCGAGTCCTCACATTTTCCAATTCAGGATCATAGATATAGGTGGTTCGGATCCTTGGACGATAGATCCAGGTTTCTTCAAAAGTCCATAGAAAATCATCCGCTTGCTCATTGCCCTGTGTCGAAATAAAAATCTCCACCCCATCCTCATCCCGGATAAATCCCGCATCCAAAATCTCCGGAGTAATCAATGGCCGCAGTGACGTAGATTCGTAGCGCTGTCCGGAAGCCAATCGAATCTGTAGGCGATAGACTTGGTCCTCGGGCACATCATATTCAAAAATATACCTCCCCGAGTCTGCTTCTGTCAACAGATAGCCCTGCCCGGATTCTGAAATCAATTCCACCACCGCACTCAAAACAGGCTGAAAGGTCGTCTCCGCACCCAAACTCACCGTACGACTGAGCTTGAGTTCACTTTTCTTTCCTTCGGAATCCAAATAGCCCTCCACGACCAAAACCGAACTAGCCTGATCAGGTACTAGTGGCTCAAAAGTCTCCCGACAGGAGGCCAACGAAAGAAAAAAACCAACGAAATAAATTATCCTACGCATCAGAATCTGAAATTATAGGTGATAAATGGGATCGGCTTGGCAAAGATCGACAACTGATATCCTTGAAGCTTGCCGCCTTCGGGTACAAAGTATATGGAGTACACATTGTCACGACCCAGGAAATTATAGACACCAAAAGACCAGGAGCCATGAGCCGGCTTATTTACCTTATGGTTGCCCTCGAGGTTGATGGACCAGTCCAAGCGGAAATAGTCGGGAACCCGGAAGGCATTGCGATCTGAGAAATATACCCGCTCCGATCCTCCGTACTCAAACTTCGATACCGGTAGGGTGATTGGTCTTCCGGTACTGTACTTTCCTGCCAAGGTTGTATTGACTCGACGGCTGAGCTCCAGATTGGCTACTAGATTTGCCGTATGTGGCTGATCAAAATTGCTCGGATACCAAGAGGATCGGTTGATTTGTTCTTTTTGCTCGGTGGGATCGGTCTGCAGCAGTGAACGGCTGAAAGTGTAGGAAATCGATCCGTTGAGTTTTCCTGTGCTTTTCTTGAGAAAAAGCTCCAATCCGTAAGATTGCCCCCGGGTCAGCAGCACATCCTGCTCGATTCGATCATTGAGTACGATACTGGCTCCTGAGCGGTAATCGAGCAGATTTTGCATCGATCGATAGTACAGCTCCGCCGAAAACTCAATGGTATTCTGCTTCATATTCCGGAAATACCCCAGTGCATATTGAATCCCTCGCTGTGGACGGATAAAGGAATCGCTCAGCTTCCAAGTATCGGTAGGCGTGATGACCGATGAATTACTTAACAAGTGAATATTTTGACGCATGGAGTTGACTCCCGCTTTGATCGAAGACCAATTGTTCAGCGCATATCGGGCAGAAAGTCGAATCTCGGGGCCATGGTAGGTTTTTATCAACTCCCCTTGGGAGTAGGTCTGCTCACCGGTGATATTTTCCGGTAGAAAAGCCGCCCCCTCTCCATAGACTGGAACTGTGCGAGGTCCGAGCGCCGCAAAGAGATTGTACCGCAATCCCCCGCTCACTGTCCATTGATCATTGATTTCAAATTCATCTCCTATAAAAATCGAAGCATCGACTCCTCGCTCTTCCTGCACCTGATCGGGAATCACGATACTTTCGGCACCAGATGGATTGATTTCCCCAGGCTGAAGACCCAATCGAATCAAATGAACCCCATAGCTGAGCACATGTCGATCTCCTTTTTCTTGTCGAAACTGGGCTTTGAAAAACTGCTGTTGCAGTCCAAATCGGTATTGATACGCATTCAGGGCATTGTCATCCCCATCTACCTGAAAATCATATTCATCCTGACCCACAGAAAAAGTGGCCTCCAACTGCTCATTGAAATAGTGTGTCCAAGCCAGCGAAACATTCCTGTTGGAATAGGAATACACGGTATCGGGATCAAACTGAAAATTGTCCCTGCTGTAATAGCCGGAGATATCCAGCACATCCTTTTCTCCCAAGCGATGCTGAATCGATCCATTGAAATCTGCGAATCGTGCCCGACTGGCTCCCAAATCCGCCCTTTCTTCCAAGAAATCCAACAACCAATCCGAATACGTCAATCGTGCTCCCAAGGCAAAATTGGTATTTTTCCCAACGGGACCATCCAAACTCAAGCGACTGGTTAATGGACCAATCCCACCCGATCCACCGATTTTGTCCGAGCGACCGACTTTTGGGGTGACCTGAAGTACCGAGGAAAGTCTCCCCCCGAGGCTGGCCGGAATGCCCGCTTTGTACAGCTCCACCTCTTGGACCATATCCGAATTAACTGCGGAGAAAAACCCAAACAAATGGGAGGGATTAAAGAGTGTGTGCTGACCGAGTAAAATCAGGTTTTGATCGGCGGCACCACCTCGGACATTAAAACCGACACTTGCCTCTCCGGCTGTATTGACACCGGGCAGGGTCAGGAGACCTTTGATGATATCGACTTCTCCCATGATTGCGGGCAATCGTTTGACCTGAGATACCGTCAGCGATTGTACTCCCATTTCGGGACGGGAAATATTAGAAATCGCACCGGATTGTACCACCACTTCGCCCAGCGAAAAGATGCTTTCACCGATACTCATATCGAGCTGCGCATCTCCCTGCAGGCGAATCAAGCGCTGCTCGGTATAGCCGCCAATGTTCTGCACCATCAGCGTAAGGTCACCTTTGGGCAGTGTCAGTCGATAGTTTCCTTCCTGATCCGTAATGGTCTGCCGTTGGGTTTCTTTATCATACACGACTGCTCCTTCGATCGGAGTGCTTTTCTCCAAAGAAATGACCGTTCCGGTCACTACGGCCTCTGTTCCTGGGCCGGGTGTCCCAAGGGTATAGCGTCGATTTCGTACAAATTCATCCTCTGTGCCCGGGGAACTCGAAGAGGATCGCACGCGCTGAAAGTAATCAGCCGGAAACTCGACTACCAGAGATCGATCTTTGGTGATAAAGATTTCCTTGGTCTGAGTCAGGGTATAAGTAATCGATGTGCCTTTGAAAATCTCATTTAGAACATCCTCGATCCGGTCGTTGTCGGCCGTGAGACTCACGGTGATCGAGTCAACATCGGAGCTTTGGAAATAAATCCTAAATGGAGTGTCGCGCTCCACAGCATCGGCAAACCGTGTAAAACTGATCCCCGGAAAAAAACCGGTGATCCGATCGTTTTGCTGCGCAAGGCCTTGCTGAGACAACGTGACAGACAGGAACATAAAAAACAACAGAGTAGCTAGACGCATATCAAAAAGTGGATTTTAACTCGAGTAATTTCTTAAGATAGCCTTCGGGATTTTGTCGAAAATTCATTCCGGCAGATTTCAATTGTTTTTTGAAGACCTTGGGTTCAGTCTGAAGGACATTGAACGCATCCCGAGGCCGGGAAATGGAATGGAATTGTCCATTTTCCCAGAGAAAATAGTCCTCCTTTTCGACATAGATCTGATCAAACTTGGACAGGTCACGGATTTCCTTGGTGGTTTTGTAGGTTTTGGCCAAAGCTAGGATTTGCCCTTCGTGGATCAGTTTATAGATTCCGTTGCTATGATGAATATAGCCGGGATTACTTGGGAAATAACGAAACTTCTCTCCATTGGCCAGCATAAATGAGGCTATCTTTTCGGGCTTGATCAGGATCTTTTGGTTGAAAATCGGGTGAAAAGTCACCACCTGATCCCGGAAAATATCATACAGGAGAGGCACCTCTGGGTAATAGACGCCGTTGATGGTCAATCCGCCTAGATCAAACTGACGGGAAAAACGAAAAGGATCCCCCTCAATCAATCGGGAAGGCTCGGCATATTGTCCACCGGTGATCAGTTCCTGAAAGTAGGGCAATTGCTCTTGGTACTTATCCAAAAATGGCTGATTTAATCCAGCCAACTGGCAAAAAGCCGATAAACTCAGAAATTGTGAAACCAGAAAAATAAAAAACACTATTTTTCTCATGCTGAAAATTACGATCTAAAACGAAAGAATCACGGAAATTTACCAAATCTAAATAAACGGCTATTTGGCCTTTTGAACGGAATTAAAAACTGCTCCCTATGACCTCCCGACGCAATCTACTCAAATCCCTCGCTCTCCTGCCCTTTGCTTCTGCCACCCCTGCCTTAGCCGATTCGCCCAAACAAAAGGAAACTACCCTTTTCCGATATTCCCTCAATACCAGTACCATCCGTGGCCAAAAACTCACCCTGCCTCAGATCATTGAACTCGCAGCCAGAGCCGGCTATGACGGATTTGAGCCCTGGATGATGGAGATCGAAGCTTATGTCAAAGAGGGTAAAACCATCGCTTCCCTGAAGAAACTGGCCTCCGATGCCGGGCTGGAGTTTTTTGACTGCATCGGTTTCCCGACCTGGATGGCCCAGGATGAGGAAAAAAGCAAGACGGGATTTGCGCAGATGGAAAAGGAAATGGGAATTCTCGCCGAACTGGGCTGTCCAAGAGTCGCCGCACCTGCCATCGGTACGGATGCTCCATTGGACCTCCTAAAAGCTGGAGAGCGGTACAAAAAACTGTTGGAACTCGGAAGAAAAACCGGAGTCATGCCACAGCTGGAGTTTTGGGGAGCGTTTCCATCCTTCTATCATCTCGGTCAGGCGATGGCAGTAGCCGCTGCGGCCGATGACAAAGATGCCAAAATCCTAGCCGATGTCTATCACCTATTCCGGGGAGGTTCAGGTTTTGAAGGGATGAAACTACTCGACGGGCATGCGATCGACATCTTCCATATGAATGACTTCCCTGCGGATATTCCCCGCACCGAGCAGCAGGACAAGGATCGGGTGATGCCCGGAGACGGTGCCGCACCGATGAAAGAATTGGCAGAAACCTTGAAATCCAAAGGAGGACAGATTATCCTCTCCCTCGAGCTCTTCAATCCGACCTACTACGCCATGGATGCCGGGATAGTTGTGAAAGAGGGATTGGAGAAGATGAGGAGGTTTTTCTAAAACAGACTGGCCCACGATTAAAATCGTGGGCCAGTCTGTTTAAACTCTGGACTAATTTAACTTTTCACCCAAATAAATCCGAGCTCAAATACCGATCTCCCCGATCGCAGGTGATGCAGACGATCAGGCCTTCTTCAAGCTCTTTGGAGAGTTCGATAGCAGCATGAAGAGCTCCGCCACTGCTCATTCCGGCCAGGATACCTTCTTCCTTGGCCATGCGTCGGGTCATCTCGGTGGCTTGCTGCTGACTCACATCGATGACACGATCTACGCGTTCCTTTTCAAAAATCGCCGGCAAAAACTCAGGAGACCAACGACGGATTCCCGGAATACTCGAGCCATCTGTGGGTTGGGTTCCGACAATCTGAATTGCAGGATTCATTTCCTTCAAATACCGGGAGACACCCATAATCGTACCCGTAGTCCCCATGGCAGAGACAAAGTGGGTGACTTTCCCCTCGGTATCCCTCCAGATTTCGGGGCCGGTGGTCTTATAGTGCGCCATGTAATTATCCGGATTGCCAAATTGGTTGAGCATCACATAGCCTTCCTCGTCGCGCATTTGCTCGGCAAGAGTCCGGGAATACTCGATGGTTTTGGCAGCAGGAGTCAAAATCACCCGAGCACCATAGGCTTCCATGGACAGGACACGCTCTTTGGTAGAATTGTCCGGCATGATCAGGGTCATGTCCAGACCGAGAACTTTGGCCACCATAGCCAGAGCTATCCCGGTATTGCCGCTTGTCGCTTCCACGAGCTTATCGCCCTTTTTGATTTCTCCCCGATCCAAAGCAGCTCGCAGCATATTATAGGCTGCACGGTCCTTTACACTTCCGCCTGGATTTTGGCCTTCGAGTTTACAGAGGATTTTGACCTTGGGATTAGTCGGGATATGTTCCAGTTCGATAAGTGGGGTATTTCCTATCAGTTCAAAGAGTCTCATCGAAGTCATTTTTAAATACGTATTTATCTGTCACCAGACCATCCTCGTGATGGATTTGGGTTTGGTAATAGACTTTGGAATTAGCAGGGACAGATTTGGTCAGCCAGACATTGCCACCGATGACAGAATCATGACCAATGACTGTTTTCCCGCCTAGGATCGTCGCACCGGCATAGATGATCACGCCATCCTCGATGGTAGGATGCCGCTTACTATCTGCATCGGCTTTGTCCACACTGAGTGCACCGAGAGTCACGCCTTGGTAGATCTTCACCCGGTTACCGATGACGGTCGTCTCCCCGATCACTACTCCGGTACCATGGTCTATACAGAAATACTGTCCGATAGTCGCACCCGGGTGAATATCAATTCCTGTTCGGCTATGCGCAATTTCGGTGATCATCCTTGGGATCAATTTGATACCCAACTGATGAAGCAGGTTAGCGATCCGATAGGCTGCAATGGCGTAGAATCCCGGATAGCTTCGCAAAATCTCTGTCTTGGACTTGGCTGCAGGATCTCCTTTAAACATCGCCTCCACATCCTGATGTACCCAGTCAAATACCCGCTCCAGTCGCTCAAAGAAAATATGGGAAAGCGTGGGGCCGACTCCGGAATGCAGATGGTGATTGCGGGAGAGAATATTGGCCAATTGCTCTCTGAGCAAAATCAGGCGGGCACTGACTTCTTCTTCGGATTTGGCTTTTTGAACTGCATATTCCGGAAAAAGGAGTCCCAGCAACTCTTCGAAAAACTGTTGGATGACCTTAGGGGAAGGACAGTCGGAGCACTCTTGGTGCGTTTGATAAATTTTGGAAACCAGGGAGTTCATGGCTGAATTTGATATACTCACAGCACAAAACCAACCCGGATTACATAAGGTTCACTGTAATAGGAAAAGCGGTTGTCATGAAGGAGGTTGTAGAGAAAAGTGAAATTGGCACCGCCTCGAGATCCAAAGGGTGCAAAGTATCCAGCACCTACAAAAAAAGCATTGGTCCAAGTCCGCTGGAACCGCTCATTGACCAAGCTGTAAGCGTTCCAGTTGATCTTTTCAAACTCAGAATAGGCAAAGATATTGGGGAGGACATTGTATCGGCCAAACAGGCGACCGCCATAGGAAGAGCCTGATGCACCTTGGAAGCGATTGTCGTCATAATACTGATACGTGGCCCCTACTCCACCGGAAAGTCGATCGGTAATCATTGCTCCAACCAAAGGAGACACATCGATCAACGTCACGGTGCCAAATTGAAACCCAAAATTACCCCCGTAATACAAACGGTCCTTGAGCTTGACTGAATCCTGATAGAGCTCACGCTGCGCAAAAGATGGTGAAAAGCTAAGAAGAAAGATCAGTAATCCGAGAGCAAGGCTATTTTTCAACAATGACATACAAGTCTTCGGTTGGTTTTTTCATCAGGTATCTTTCACGGGCAAATTTTTCCAAAAGTTCAGAATTACTCAGAAGTTCTTCCCGATCTGCCTGAATTTGCTTTTTCTTTTCCTGGTAAAATTCCTTTTGATCCTCGAGATCGAAGAGTTTTTGGGTCAGGCGGACGTGGGTAATGATGCTGTTGGAATCAATGAAAAGCATCCAGGCCAAAAACAAAAGCATAGAGACGATGTAAAAATTGCTACCGTACTTGAGAATTCGCTTCATTGATAAGTGTATTTGGGTAGAAAAGTACAAAAATGATGCAAGAAAAAAGGCAGCCTTTTCGGACTGCCCTTCTATGGAATGATTTTTTACTTCAATCTGCCTTTGAAAATGGCCGCATCACCTAGTTGCTCTTCGATTCTGAGCAATTGGTTGTACTTAGCCATACGATCGGAGCGGGAAGCCGAACCGGTTTTGATCTGACCGCAATTCACCGCTACCGCCAAATCTGCGATAGTAGAATCTTCAGTTTCACCAGAGCGGTGAGACATTACAGCTGTAAATCCAGCCTTGTGCGCCATGCTGATGGCATTCAACGTCTCGGTCAGGGTACCGATTTGGTTTACTTTCACCAGGATGGAGTTAGCAGATTTCTCTTCGATACCTCTCTGAAGGAACTTCACGTTGGTTACAAAAAGGTCATCGCCAACCAGCTGCACGCGATCGCCGATCTTGGCAGTCAACATCGCCCAGCCAGCCCAGTCTTCCTCAGCACAACCGTCCTCGATGGAGTCGATCGGATATTTTTCGGTCAATTCAGCCAAATAAGCTACTTGCTCTTCTCTAGTTCTGATTTTACCATTTGGTCCTTCAAACTTAGAGTAGTCGTATTTACCTTCTTTGTAAAACTCTGAAGAGGCACAGTCCAAGGCAATAGTCACATCATCACCTGCCTTGTATCCTGCTTTTGCGATAGCTTCCAAGATGCAAGCCAATGCTTCTTCAGTACCTCCTGAAAAATTTGGTGCAAATCCACCTTCATCCCCAACAGAAGTATTCAAGTTCTTGTCATGAAGGATTTTCTTCAGATTATGGAAAATTTCAGCTCCCATACGGATCGCCTCCGAGAAACTGGTAGCTCCCACCGGACGAACCATGAACTCTTGGAAAGCAATAGGGGCATCAGAGTGAGATCCGCCGTTGATAATGTTCAACATCGGGACAGGAAGTGTATTGGCATTGACACCACCGATGTAACGGTAAAGTGGCTGACCAGCCTCCATCGCAGCAGCTTTGGCCACCGCTAGGGAAACGCCCAAAATGGCATTTGCTCCCAATTTACTTTTGTTTGGAGTTCCGTCTAGGTCGATCATGATCTGATCGATGACATTTTGCTCGAACACGTCCATACCGACGAGTTCAGGAGCGATGATATCATTCACATTAGCAACGGCTTTCAAAACGCCTTTGCCTAGGTATTTGCTTTTATCTCCGTCTCGTAGTTCTACAGCTTCATTGATACCGGTGGATGCACCACTTGGTACCGCTGCACGGCCAAAAGCGCCGTTTTCGGTTACTACATCGACTTCTACGGTAGGGTTTCCTCTGGAATCGAGGATTTGTCTGGCATGAATTGATTGAATCAACGTCATAGTTTTAAAAGGTTTATAGAATTAATTTTGATTGATCAGAGCGATAAATTCATCGAAGAGGTATCGAGAATCGTGAGGTCCCGGGGAGGATTCTGGATGGTATTGCACCGAAAATGCCGGTTTATTTTTCAACTTAATCCCTGCCACGGTGTTGTCATTGAGGTGTACATGGGTGATTTCCACGGCAGGATTATTTTCAGCATCTTCTCTTACCACATTGAACCCGTGATTTTGGGAAGTGATTTCACTTTTTCCTGTCAGAAGATTTTTGATCGGATGATTAAGACCTCTATGGCCATGGTGCATTTTGTAGGTTTTGATTCCGACCGCTTCGGCCAGTAATTGATGCCCAAGGCAAATTCCGAAAACTGGCTTACCGGTTTCGAGAATATCTTTTACTGTTTCCACCGCATAGTCCATTACAGCAGGATCGCCAGGTCCATTGGAAAGGAAATACGCATCAGGATTCCAATTTTGGATTTCAGCAAGCGTGGTTTTAGCAGGAAATACTTTACAATAGGCACCTCGGGAGGCTAGATTTCGGAGGATATTCTTTTTGATGCCAAAATCGAGACAAGCCACTTTTACAGGCGCATCTTCATCTCCATAAAAGTACGGTTCTTGGGTACAAACCTTGGAAGAGAGCTCGAGACCATTCATATCAGGAACCTTGGCTAATTCAGCCCTCAATCCGTCCAAGTTATCTTCAAACTCAGAGCTGATGATTGCATTCATTGCGCCTTTGGAACGAAGATGTCTAACCAATTTTCGAGTATCTATATCAGCAATGCCGGTAATCCCGTATTTCACCAAATAATCTTGAAGTGAACCTGAAGCATCCAATCTGGAAAAAACATCGGAGAAACTGTTGACCACAATTCCTGCTACACAAGGATGATCTGATTCTATTTCATCTGGATGAACTCCGTAATTACCGATATGTGAAGTGGTCGTGACGACAATTTGTCCGGTGTAGGAGGGGTCAGTATAAATTTCCTGATACCCGGTCATCCCGGTGTTGAAACAAATTTCGCCGCCGTTAGTACCCGGCTTGCCAATGAGCGTACCGTGAAATACCGTCCCATCAGCGAGAAGAAGAGTAGCTTTTTGTTTGATCATTTTATTGAAGATTGCCCAAAGTTAACCAAAACTTGGGAGGAGGGTAAGCGAAAAGGGTATAAAAAAAGGATTGAACGGGCGTCCAATCCTTTTGATATTTAATAGATGATTCAAAACCTTATTCAGCAGATGTTTCGGCATCAGTGTTTTCAGCTTTGGCTTCAGTAGCAGGAGCATCGGCAGCCTTGCCTGTAGATCTACGGGATCTTCTAGTGGTCTTCTTAGCAGGCTTAGCGTCTTTGAGCATCAATTCGTTGAAGTCAACCAGTTCGATGATGCACATTTCTGCATTATCCCCAAGACGGAAACCAGTTTTGATAATTCTGGTATATCCACCCGGACGAGTACCCACTTTTTCAATTACCTCACCAAAAAGAGCTTTGATAGCTTCTTTGCTTTTGAGGTAAGAAAAAGCAATACGTCTATTGTGTGTACTATCTTCTTTAGCTCTGGTGACCAGAGGCTCTACAAACTTCTTCAATTCTTTAGCCTTGGCAAGCGTAGTAGAAATACGCTTGTGAAGAATCAGGGAAGTTGCCATGTTGGAAAGCATTGCCTTCCTGTGAGAGGCAGTCCTACCAAGGTGGTTAATTTTCTTACCGTGTCTCATTGTTAATTATTCTTCGTCAAGTTTATACTTAGAAATATCCATACCAAAGGTAAGACCTTTCTCTTGGATCAATTGCTCAAGCTCTGCAAGTGACTTTTTACCAAAGTTTCGGAATTTCATCATGTCGGAAATTTCCAGTCTGGCTAGGTCTCCCAAGGTCTTGACATCAGCAGCTTTCAGACAGTTGAATGCTCGAACCGAAAGATCCAAATCTCCTAGAGAAGTCTTCAACAACTTTCTCATATGAAGGAATTCTTCATCGATAGGCTCTGGCTCAGCTACTCCAGTGGAATCAAGGACCATAGTCTGGTCGGAGAATAGCATAAAGTGCTGAATGAGGATTTTAGCAGACTCCTGAAGCGCTTTTTCCGGGTGAATGGAACCGTCCGTACTTACTTCCAAGATTAGTTTCTCAAAGTCAGTCTTCTGCTCCACGCGGGTATTTTCAACGCTGTATTTCACATTTTTAATCGGTGTGAAAATGGCATCGATCGCGATTTGACCAAAAACCTGCTCTTTTGGTTTGGATTCTTCAGCTGGCAAATAGCCTCTACCCTTTTCAATTGTAAGCTCTATTTCAAAGCTTTTGGTCTCATCCAAGTGACAAATCACCAAGTCAGGATTGAGGATATCAAAAGATGAGGTGAACTTAGCAATGTCCCCAGCGGTGAAGATTGACTGATTTTTGATTTCTACAGTGATTTTACCATCGAAAGCCTCATGGACTTTTTTGAATCTCACTTGTTTCAAATTCAAAATAATATCGGTCACGTCTTCTACTACACCCTCAATGGTGGAGAACTCATGAACCACTCCCGGGATTTTGATGGAAGTGATGGCGTATCCCTCCAAGGAAGAAAGCAAAATTCTTCTTAGGGCGTTACCGATGGTAACTCCATAGCCTTTTTCGAGTGGTTTGAAGGTGAACAAGCCATGAAAGTCGTCGGCTTTCTCCATCACCACTTTCTCAGGCATTTGAAATGCTAGTATGGACATATATCTCGTTCTGTTTTTTAGCTGAAAATAGTAAAATATTACTTAGAGTAAAGTTCGACAATGAGCTGCTCCTTGATATTCTCTGGAATATCATCTCTGCCCGGTACACTGACGAATTTGCCTGTCAAAGAAGCATTATCCCACTCTAACCAAGGATATCTGTTTGCTCCTCTTCCAGCCAAGCTGCTCGTAATTGCTTCAAGAGATTTAGAACGCTCTCTTACGGAAACTACATCACCTGGCTTCAGGGTATAAGAAGGAATGTTAACTACTTCACCGTTGACCAAGATATGCTTGTGACCTACAAGCTGTCTTGCACCACGACGAGTAGGGGAAATTCCCAAACGGTAAACTGTATTATCCAAGCGGGCTTCAAGGAGCTGAAGGAGGTTTTCACCAGTAATACCTGTCTTACGGGAAGCAATATCAAACAACTTAGCAAATTGTCTTTCCAATACCCCGTAGATGTATTTGGCTTTTTGCTTCTCTGACAACTGAATTGCGTATTCAGACTGCTTCTTTCTTCTGCCTCGGCCATGCTGGCCCGGAGGATAGTTTTTCTTTTGAAGAGCCTTACTGTGCCCTTCGATCGCTTCACCGAATCTTCTAGAGATTTTGGCCTTTGGACCTGTATATCTTGCCATTCTGTTACAAATTTAAAATTAAACTCTTCTACGCTTAGGAGGACGACAGCCGTTATGCGGAAGTGGAGTCACATCAATGATCGTAGTCACATCAAGACCCACATTTTGCAATGTTCTGATCGCTGATTCACGACCAGCACCTGGACCCTTCACAAACACTTCGATTTTTCTCAAACCGAGGTCGTATGCCACTTGACCACAATTTTGGGCAGCCATTTGGGCAGCGTAGGGAGTATTTTTCTTTGAACCTCTGAAACCCATTTTACCGGCAGAAGCCCAAGAGATCACTTGACCTGCATTATTGGTAATAGAGATGATGATATTGTTGAAGGAGGCTTTGATGTGAGCCTGTCCTACAGCTTCTACCTTTACTACTCTTTTTTTACCTTTTGCTTTATCGTTTCTTTTCTGAGCCATAATCTAAATCAGGTTTTATTTAGTTGCCTTTTTCTTATTAGCAACAGTTTTACGCTTACCCTTCCTTGTTCTGGCGTTGTTTTTGGTACCTTGACCACGTACAGGAAGTCCTTTTCTGTGTCTCAAACCTCTATAACAACCGATATCCATCAGTCGCTTGATGTTCAATTGGATCTCAGACTTAAGCGCACCTTCTGTTCTGAATTCTTCAGCGATGATGTTTCGGATAGTAGTAGACTCTTCGTCATTCCACTCACCTGCTTTTTTGTCGAATGAGATACCGGCTTTGCTCAGGATCGCTCTGGCGGCACTTCTTCCTATTCCGAAGATATAGGTAAGTCCGATCTCGCCACGCTTATTGTCTGGTATATCTACACCTGCAATTCTAGCCATAATCTTAACCTTGTCTTTGTTTAAACTTAGGATTCTTTTTGTTGATGACGTAAAGTTTACCGTTTCTTCTGATCACTTTACAGTCAGCGCTTCTCTTTTTAATAGATGCCTTTACTTTCATATGATTATTATTTTACATTTCGCCTATATGTAATCAGGGAATTAAGTTATTGGTATTTGAAACCTAACTACCTAATGTCATGACAGTCTATTTATACCGATATACTATTCTTCCCTTCGTCAAATCATAGGGAGATAATTCTAACTTCACTTTATCTCCTGGAAGGATTTTGATATAATTCATCCTCATCTTTCCGGAAATATGTGCGATCAATTGATGTCCATTTTCCAGTTCCACTTTGAACATAGCGTTAGACAACGCTTCTACAATGGTACCGTCTTGCTCGATCGATGTTTGTTTGGCCATATTAGAATTTAACTACCTCTTCTATGTATTTATGGGTCGTAAGGACCTCTGTTTTATCTTCCAGTATCGCAACTGTGTGCTCAAAATGAGCAGAGGGCTTTCGATCTGAAGTTCGGATAGTCCACCCGTCCCTTTCTTGGACAATGTTACGACTACCCATATTGATCATAGGCTCAATTGCGATCACCATTCCACTTTTGAGTAAAGGCCCACTGCCCTTCTTCCCATAGTTGGGTACTTCAGGAGCTTCATGAAGCTTTTTACCTAAACCGTGTCCGACTAATTCACGCACTACAGTATAGCCTTTTGCTTCTACAAACTTCTGAATAGCATGACCAATATCTCCGACACGATTACCGGCTTTGGCCTGCTCAATACCTAGATAGAGTGAATCTCTGGTGACTTTTAACAACTGAATAATTGAAGGGGAAACCTCACCTACAGGATACGTATAAGCGGAATCGCTATGAAAACCTTGGTGAAAGACTCCACAATCTACAGAGATTATATCGCCATCTTTCAATTCATAATCACTTGGAAAACCATGTACGACTACTTCGTTCACGGAAATACAAAGTGAAGCAGGAAAGCCATTGTAGCCCTTAAACGAAGGTACGCCACCATGATCCCTGATAAACTCTTCAGCAACTTTGTCAAGAAAGGAAGTCTTTACTCCCTCTTTGATATGCTTGGCCACTTCTCCATGAGCTCTACCAAGAATATCGGCACTTTCTCTAATCTTCTGAATCTCTTCGGAAGTCTTATAATAGATCATTTCAAGCTACTTGGTAATTTGAAGCATTATTCTTCATATTACCGCTTTTCATCATTCCTTCATAGTGTCTCATCAGGAGATAACTCTCGATTTGACGAAGCGTATCCATGATAACACCAACCATGATCAGAAGCGATGTACCACCATAGAACTGAGCAAATTCAGTACCTACTCCGGCCACTATAGCAAGCGCGGGAAGAATTGCTACCGCAGAAAGCAATACAGAGCCGGGCAAAGTAATCTTTGAAATGATACTATCAATAAAATCTGCAGTTGGTGCTCCCGGCTTAATACCTGGAACAAAACCGCCATTCCGCTTCATATCTTCAGCAATTTGCTCTGGGTTTACAGTAATTGCAGTGTAGAAGAAAGTGAAAATGATAATCAAAACTGCGAACAACAAATTGTACTGCCACGAGGTAAAATCACTAAATGTAGTACCTATATAGTTGGCAATGTCACTTTCTCCAGCCCAAATCTGTGCAATCAAGGCGGGAACGAACATCAACGATTGCGCGAAAATAATAGGCATTACACCAGAAGCATTCACTTTGATAGGTATATATTGTCTCTGTCCACCATATACTTTACCGCCTACCACTTGCTTCGCATATTGAACCGGTATCCTACGAGTAGCTTCAGTCAATGCAATAACTCCCACTACCACAAAGAACAGTATAAGAGCTTCTATGATAAGGAGGAGCATTCCGGAAGTACCTTTTTCGAGTCCCTCAGCAATGATTGCCCCGGGAAATCGAGAGATAATACCGATCATGATCAACATTGAGATACCATTTCCGATGCCCTTTTCAGTGATCTTTTCTCCCAGCCACATACAGAACATGGTGCCTGCAGACAAAAGAACCAAAGAACTAAACATGAAAAGAGAGGTACTAACCATCACGGCACCTGTAGGAAGGATAGTGGCTGTAACGTAGCCTATCCCCTGTGCAATGGTAATCAAGATGGTCAGTACTCGAGTAATCTGATTGATTCTTTTACGACCAGACTCCCCCTCCTTCTGCATTTTTTGAAAATAGGGTACTCCAACAGTCAACAACTGCAACACAATGGAAGCAGAGATATAAGGCATAATTCCCAAACCAAAGATTGAAGCATTACTAAATGCTCCTCCTAAGAATGTGTCAATAAGACCAAAGATCCCCTCAGGAGAGGAGTCAGCAAGTCTGCTAGGATCAACACCAGGAAGTACGATAAAGGAACCTAATCTGAAAATAATCAGGAACCCAATCGTGTTAATAATCCTAACTCTAAGGTCTTCGATTGAGAAAATATTCTTTACTGTCGAAATAAACTTTTTCATTTATTAAATCTTGTTTGCAGTACCTCCCAGATTTTCAATCGCTGCAATCGCAGAGGCTGAAAACTGATGAGCAGTCACGTCTAATTTGGCCTTCAATTCACCACCACCGAGGATTTTGATTTTGTCATTTTTGGAAGCAATTCCATGAGCGACTAACGCTTCAAAATCAACTACAGTCAAGCTGTACTGCTCGGCAAGGTTTTGCAATGTAGTCAAATTAACAGGTTTGAATTCGACTCTGTCCAAAGATTTAAAACCATATTTAGGAACACGTCTTTGAAGCGGCATTTGTCCACCTTCAAAACCTATTTTTTTCTTGTAGCCAGATCTAGACTTGGCGCCTTTATGGCCTCTCGTAGAGGTGCCACCTCTTCCAGAACCTGTTCCTCGACCGATTCTTTTTCGGTTTTTGGTAGATCCTTCGTTTGGCGTTAATGTATTAAGTTTCATAATTAGGCCTCCTCCACTTTTACAAGGTGATTCACTTTATTTACCATACCTGCGATTTGCGGGGTGTTTTCCACAACTACAGATTTACTGATCTTACCAAGGCCCAAAGCAGTAATAGTTGCTTTTTGATCCTTTGGTCTATCGATCGTGCTTTTAACCTGAGTAATCTTAATCTTTGCCATGATAATTATCCGTTAAAGACTTTAGACATTTTAACACCTCGCTGCTGGGAAACCGAAATAGCGTCTCTTAACTGTACCAAAGCATCAATAGTTGCCTTCACTACGTTGTGCGGATTGGAAGAACCCTTGGATTTAGCCAATACGTCAGTGACTCCTGCAGATTCCAATACGGCACGCATTGCACCACCGGCGATAACACCAGTACCCGCAGCAGCCGGCTTGATCAAAACAAGTCCACCTCCAAATTTTCCGATTTGTTCGTGAGGAATGGTACCTTTTAATACTGGAACTTTAACCAAGTTCTTTTTAGCGTCTTCGATTCCTTTTGTGATAGCATCTGTTACTTCATTGGCTTTACCCAACCCATAACCTACTACACCTTGTCCATCTCCAACCACTACTATTGCAGAAAAGGAAAATCTTCTACCACCTTTCACCACTTTGGCTACACGGTTAATAGCAACAACCTTCTCTTTCAATTCGGTATCTGTAGCCCTGATGGGTTTTCTTCTTACTTGAGACATATTGATTAAAATTTAAGGCCTCCTTCTCGTGCACCGTCAGCCAAAGCTTTGACTTTACCGTGATACAAGTAGCCATTACGGTCAAATACTACTTCAGATACACCATTTGCAATCGCTCTTTCCGCAAGTTTTTTACCAACTTCCTTTGAGGTAGATACATTGGTGTTGTCTTTTGCACCAAGCTCCTTAGAGGATGCCTGAGCAAGTGTCTGACCCTTGAGGTCATCAACCAATTGAGCATAGATGCCCGTATTACTTTTGAATACGGACAGACGAGGTCTGGAATCAGTACCGGAAATCTTTTTCCGGATGCCCTGCTTGATTCTAAGTCTTCTGGAATTCTTATTAAATGCCATAACCTATTATTTTTTACCGGCAGTTTTACCAGCCTTACGTCTAACAATTTCACCCACAAAACGAACACCTTTACCTTTGTAAGGCTCAACCTTACGAAGAGAACGGATTTTTGCGGCTACTTGACCGATGAGTTCCTTATCAATTCCTTCCAAGGTGATTACAGGGTTTTTACCTTTTGGAGTCTCTGTTTTAAGAGAGATTTCATTAGGCAAAGCCATGAAAATACTATGAGAATAGCCTAAGCTTAATTCTAGTATTTGACCTTGATTAGAAGCCTTATAGCCTACACCGACTAATTCCATTTCTTTTTTGTAGCCAGCAGAAACACCGATCACCATATTGTTGATCAATGATCTGTAAAGACCATGTAAAGATTTGTGTCTTTTGGATTCAGTAGGACGGGTGATGACAATATCATTGCCTTCAACCTTCACCTGAATATCGGGATTCACATCCTGAGTCAGCGTACCTTTGGGACCTTTAACAGTGACAGTCCCATGGGCTGACACGTCTACAGTAACACCTGCAGGTAGATTTATTGGTTTTTTACCTATTCTAGACATAACAGTGAATTAATATACGTAGCAAAGTACCTCGCCACCGATACCCTCGGTCCGCGCTTCTTTGTCTGTCATTACTCCTTTGGAGGTGGAGATGATTGCGATACCCAAGCCATTGATCACTCTTGGGAGCTCATCATGCTTGGCGTACTTTCTGAGACCTGGGGTACTAACTCTGGATAAACTCACTATAGCATTTTGCTTCGTAGTAGGGTTATACTTCAAGGCGATTTTAATTGTACCCTGAGGCCCGTTATCCTCAAACTTATAGTTTTGGATATACCCCTTGTCATGCAATACTTTAGTGATCTCCTTTTTCAAGTTAGAAGCAGGTATCTCAACGATTCGATGAGAGGCCTTGATGGCGTTTCTCAATCTAGTCAGATAATCAGCTATTGGATCAGTCATAATTAATATAGTCTAGCACCACCCGAAACGGGCGTGCAAAGTTACGAATTGATTTTTAGAATAAAAACTACTGTCGTTATTTTACCAGCTAGACTTAGTCAGACCCGGAATCTTTCCAGCGGATGCCATTTCTCTAAAGGTAACCCTGTTGATTCCAAACTTCCTCATGTAACCTTTAGGGCGACCGGTCAGCTTGCATCTGTTATGAAGTCTTACCGGAGAGGCATTTTTTGGTAATTTGTCAAGGGCCTCGTAGTCACCGGCTGCTTTCAGCTCAGCTCTTTTCTTGGCATACTTGGCTACCAGTCTTTCTCTTTTTCTCTCACGAGCTTTGATGGACTCTCTTGCCATGATTATTCTTGGTTTTTATTTACGAATGGCATTCCAAAAGCTTTCAACATAGCAAAAGCTTCTTCATCTGAATTTGCAGTGGTCACAAAAGTGATATCCATTCCGGAGATTTTGTTCACCTTTTCGATAGAAATCTCAGGAAAAATAATCTGCTCAGTAACACCTAGGGTATAGTTACCTCTACCATCGAATCCTTTGTCAGAGATACCTTTGAAATCACGTACACGTGGAAGCGCTACAGTCATCAATCGGTCGAGAAATTCGTACATCTTCTCTCCTCTAAGAGTAACTTTAGCACCAATCGGCATACCTTCTCTAAGTTTAAAATTAGATACAGCAATTTTTGCTTTGGTAGAAACTGCTTTTTGACCTGTGATCAATGATAATTCTTCAACACCTTGATCTACCAACTTCTTGTCTGCTACCGCAGCACCGATCCCTTTGTTGATTACAATTTTGGTCAACTTAGGAACCTGCATGATGGAAGAGTACTGAAATTTTTCTTTCAAAGCCGGAACGATATCGTTCAGGTACTTTTCTTTCATTCTTGGATTAGCCATTGATCACCTCCCCGGTTTTCTTGGAATATCTAACTAGTTTTCCATTTTCACCTACCTTACGACCAGTTTTGGTAGCTTCGCCTGTTTTTGGATCCACAAGCATTAGGTTACTGATGTGCACAGAAGCTTCTTTCTTTTCGATTCCTCCCTGAGGCTTTGCCGCAGTTGGCTTCACATGTTTGGTGATCATATTGATACCCTCAACGTAAGCTCTGCTTTTAGCAGTATCTACAGAAAGTACTTTCCCTGTCTTTCCTTTGTCATCACCGGAAATGACCTTAACGGTATCACCAGTTTTGATGTGCAACTTCGGCTGCTTATTCAATTTTCTTTCCATGATTTAGAGTACTTCAGGGGCCAAGGAAACAATCTTCATAAACTGCTTTTCTCTGAGCTCACGGGCAACTGGTCCGAAAATACGGGTGCCTCTTGGCTCATCGTTGTTGTTTAACAACACAGCAGCATTGTCTTCAAATCTGATGTAAGAGCCATCTTTTCTTCTGATTTCTTTTTTGGTTCTTACAATTACCGCTTTGGAAACGGTACCTTTTTTCATGTTGCTGGAAGATAGGGCTGACTTAACAGTGACTACTACTTTGTCACCGATAGATGCATAGCGCTTTTTAGTACCACCCAACACACGGATAACCAACACTTCTTTGGCGCCGGAATTATCCGCTACGCTCAGTCTGGATTCTTGCTGTATCATGATTACTTAGCCCTTTCTATAATTTCAACTAACCTCCAACGCTTGTTTTTACTCAGCGGACGAGTTTCGCTGATTTTAACGATGTCACCTGGGTTACATTCGTTGTTCTCGTCATGAGCCATAAATTTGGTTGTCTTGGCAACAAACTTACCGTAGATAGGGTGTTTCACTCTTCTTTCTACAGCTACAGTGATGGATTTATCCATTTTGTTGCTTACGACTTTACCAACTCTTTCTTTGCGAAGATTTCTCTCAATCGTAGCCATTGTATTTTCTGTTAGCTAGTTATTTGGAGACCAATGCAGTCTTCAATCTCGCGATGAGACGCTTGGACTCTCTGATTCTGTTAGGATTCTCAATTGGAGAAATCGAATGGGCAAAACGAAGTTTGCTTAGATTCTCCTGCTCAGCGACAATTCGCTCGGCGATTTCACTTGCTGAAAGTGATCTGATTTCAGTGTTTTTCATAGTTCCTGATTATTCAGCGTAGTCTCTTCTTACAACAAATTTTGTACTTACGGGTAGCTTCTGCTGCGCAAGTCTCAACGCCTCCTGAGCGGTCTCCAGGCTCACGCCTGTAGCTTCGAAAAGGATCGTACCTGGCTTGATAACGGCCACCCAGTATTCAGGAGCACCTTTACCCTTACCCATACGTACCTCTGCGGGCTTTTTGGTGATCGGCTTGTCAGGGAAAATTCTGATCCAAACCTGACCCTCTCTCTTCATCGCACGGGTCATAGCAATACGAGCTGCTTCGATCTGGCGTGAAGTAATCCATCCTGGCTCAAGGGATTTGATGCCAAAGTTGCCAAATGAAAGCTCATGCCCTCTTTGTGCAAGGCCTTTGACACGGCCCTTGTGCATTTTCCTATATTTAGTTCTTTTCGGCTGTAACATGATTTCTCACTTAGAACGGTGAAAATTAGTTGTTTCTTTTTCTGCGTCTAGGACCGTCTTTGTCACCACGCTTTGGCGCTGCAGATCGCTGACCACCTTTTGGCTCGTTAGCCGCTCCTTGGTTAGGAGAAAGGTCTCTCTTACCATATACTTCCCCTTTGAAGATCCATACTTTGATCCCAATGATGCCATATACAGTTAATGCTTCAGAAATTGCATAATCAATATCTGCTCTAAGCGTATGCAAAGGAATTCTGCCCTCTTTGTACATCTCAGAGCGAGCCATTTCAGCTCCACCTAAACGACCAGAAAGTTTTACTTTGATTCCTTCTGCACCTACCCGCATGGTAGCGGCAATTGCCTGCTTCATGGCGCGACGGAAGGAAATTCTAGCTTGAAGTTGCTGTGCGATAGACTCACCTACCAATTTGGCATCCAATTCAGGACGCTTGATTTCAAAGATATTGATCTGAATATCCTTGTTGGTAATCTTCTTTAGCTCTTCTTTAAGTTTATCAACTTCAGCTCCGCCTTTTCCGATAACTACACCAGGACGAGCAGTATGGATGGTCAGGGTAATTCTCTTAAGTGTTCGCTCAATGATTACCTTGGCAATACCTCCTTTAGGAATTCTGGCAAGAACGTACTTACGGATTTGCTGATCTTCGTACAATTTTTCAGCGAAGTCTTTCCCACCATACCAGTTGGAATCCCAGCCTTTGATTACACCAAGTCTAAATCCTATTGGGTTAATTTTTTGTCCCATAGTCTTCTTTAGTTTGCCTTTTCGTTAATTTCTACAAAATCAGCGGTAACAGACTCGGAGCCGAAAGAATCAACTACCAAGGTTACATGATTGGATCTTTTTCGGATACGATGCCCACGTCCCTGAGGAGCAGGACGAAGTCTTTTGAGTGATCTGCCTTCGTCGACCATAATGGTCTTCACGTACAAATCAGCCTCTTCCAATTTCGCGTCCGGATTTTTTACTTGCCAGTTGGCCACAGCAGAAAGAAGAAGTTTTTCCAAACGGATTGCACCGTGGTTAGGTGTAAACTTCAGGATGCTTAGGGCCAGTCCTACTCTTTTGCCTCTCACGAGGTCAGCTACCAATCGCATTTTGCGTGGAGATGTAGGAACATTTTTTAATCTTGCTATTGCTTCCATGATTATCTCTTTCCTTTATCTTTTTTAGCAATGTGGCCTCGGAAGTTTCTAGTAGGAGCAAATTCACCTAGTTTGTGACCGACCATATTATCAGTTACAAATACTGGGATGAATTTATTGCCATTATGCACAGCGAAGGTGTGGCCTACGAAATCCGGAGAGATCATTGATCTTCTTGACCAAGTCTTGATGACCGACTTCTTGCCAGACTCGTTCATGGCATCTACTTTCTTCACCAAGTGGTGCTCGATATAAGGACCTTTTTTTAATGAACGTGCCATAATTATTTAGATCTTCTGCTGACGATGAACTTATTGGAATACTTCTTTGGGGTTCTGGTTTTCTTGCCTTTGGCCAAAAGACCCTTGCGTGATCTAGGGTGACCACCGGAAGAACGACCTTCACCACCACCCATTGGGTGATCTACAGGGTTCATAGCTACACCTCTAGTGCGAGGTCTCACTCCTAACCATCTCTTACGGCCAGCCTTACCCAAGACCACATTCATGTGATCGGAGTTAGACACCGTACCTACAGTAGCCATACAAGTACCGAGAACGAGTCTCATTTCACCAGAAGGTAACTTTACGGTTACATATTTGCCATCACGAGCTACGATCTGTGCGTACCCTCCGGCACTTCTTGCCATAGCACCACCTTTACCAGGCTTCAATTCCACATTATGTACAATAGTACCGAGAGGAATATTTACCATTGGCATGGCGTTGCCCACTTCTGGAGCAACCTGCTCCCCGGAAATCACTGTTTGCCCTACTTGCAAACCTTCCGGAGCGATAATGTAGGCTTTAGCGCCGTCAGCATAATAAAGCAGGGCTAGACGGGCCGTTCTGTTTGGATCGTATTCGATAGCTTTTACTGTAGCCGGTACACCAAACTTGTTTCTCTTGAAGTCTACAATTCTGAGTCTTCTTTTATGACCACCACCGATGTAGCGAGCAGTCATTTTGCCTTCATTATTACGTCCACCTGATTTCTTCACAGGAGCGAGAAGAGACTTTTCCGGCTTTGACTTCGTAATCTCGTCAAAAGCAGGGGCCACTCTAAATCGGGTTCCCGGAGTTACAGGCTTCAACTTTTTAATTGCCATGATATTGATTCAATTAAATTTCTCCGTAAAAATCAATTACCTCACCGTCAGCTACTTGTACGACAGCTTTTTTGAAAGCATTCGTAAAGCCTGAAACGATTCTATTCTTGGTATATCGCGTCTTATGCTTTGCGGCATATCTCATGGTACGGATTGATACCACTTTCACACCATACTTCTTTTCTACAGCGTTTTTGATCTGCAACTTGTCCGCGGTTTTTTCGACAATAAAGCCGTAAACACCCTTTTCGTTAAGTGCTGAGATCTTTTCTGTAATCAAAGGCTGCTTTAGAATATCCATTGTCTTATTTCGATAAAATGGTTTCCAACTTACTTACAGAACCTTCACACAGCACCAATTGGTCAGCATGCAAAAGCTGATAAGTATTTACATCATTCACAGTGACTACCTTAGCTTTAGGGAGATTTCTGCTGGATAGAAATACATTTTTATTGTCCTCAGGAAGAACCAATAATGTTTTCTTATCAGAAAGCGCAAGTCCGCTTAGCAAAGCAAGGTAGTTTTTGGTTTTAGGAGCGTCAAAAGAAAAATCTTCCAAAACCATCAGGCTGTTTTCTTTTGCCTTATAGGAAAGCGCAGATTTACGGGCCAACTGTTTTACTTTTTTATTCAATTTGAAGGAATAGTCTCTTGGCTTAGGGCCAAAAACTCTACCTCCACCACGGAAGTTTGGAGCCTTCAAAGATCCAGCACGGGCACCACCGGTACCTTTTTGCTTTTTGATCTTTTTAGTAGATCCAGCTACTTCATTTCTTTCCTTTGATTTGTGCGTACCCTGTCTTTGATTAGCCAGGTATTGCTTCACATCCAGGTAGATCGCATTATCGTTTGGTTCGATTGCGAAGATTTCGTCAGAAAGTGTGACTTTTCTACCTGTGTCTTGTCCTTTTTGATTGATTACTGCTAATTCCATGGCTTACTTCTCCAGAATAACAAATGAATTTTTAGGACCAGGTACTGAACCAGAAACCAATAATAGGTTTTGCTCAGGGTAAACTTTCAACACTCTAAGGTTGATCACTTTCACTCTGTCACCACCAGTTCTTCCGGCCATTCTCATGCCTTTGAATACTCTGGATGGCCAAGAACAAGCACCGATGGAACCTGGGTGTCTTTGTCTGTTGTGCTGACCGTGAGTCTGTCCGCCCACACCACCAAAACCATGACGCTTCACAACACCCTGGAAGCCTTTACCTTTTGAAGTACCGATCGCATCGACGAAGTCACCTTCTACGAAAACCTCTCCTGCACTTACTGTTTTTCCGAGCTCCACTTGGCCTTCAAATTCGACCCTGAAGTCACGAAACTCAACAACCTTCTGCTTTGGCGTGGTGCCGGCCTTTTTGAAATGGCCGATCAATGGCTTAGGAGTGTTTTTCTCCTTACGCTCCCCAAACGCCAACTGCACTGCGTTGTACCCGTCTGTTTCAACGTTTTTTACTTGCGTCACTACGCAAGGACCAGCTTCTATTAGCGTGCATGCGACATTACGTCCATCGGCACTGAAAATGCTAGTCATTCCTACTTTTTTACCTATAATACCAGACATCTTTAATAAGATAATTTGATAATCCACAAGCGATTATACACTTGAGCCCTTTTTAAGGACTGCAAAGTTACTGAAATATAATTTGGCAGCAAATCCCAACTCTAATATTTTCAAACATTTAGAGAAAATTTGATTTGGCACGATGTCGATAGACATCATTGTGAGGAAGGATTATTTTAAAAAATGATAAAAAACAAAAGACCTGCAGGTTTTGCAGGTCTTTTTGATTTGATATTTCAGGCCCTATCAGACCTTGATTTCTACATCTACTCCGCTTGGAAGCTCAATTTTCATCAATGCATCCACAGTCTTAGATGAGTTAGAGTAGATATCCACCAATCTTTTGTAGGTACAAAGCTGGTACTGATCTCTTGCCTTCTTGTTTACGTGAGGAGATTTCAATACAGTGAACTTCTCCTTTTTGGTAGGCAAGGGAATAGGACCTACTACTACCGCGCCAGTGGCTTTTACAGCCTTCACGATCTTCTCTGATGACTTATCCACCAGGCTGTGATCGTATGATTTCAATTTTATTCTGATTTTCTGGTTCATTTTCTTAATGATTAGGCTTTATCACCTTTTACTTTAGCAATTACTGCTTCTGCGATGTTATTTGGAACAGGCTCATAGTGAGAGAATGTCAATGACGCTGTAGCTCTACCAGAAGTGATAGTTCTCAAATCTGTCACATACCCAAACAATTCAGAAAGTGGAACTGAAGCTTTGACAACGGTAGAGGTACCTTTGGTATCCATACCTTTCATCAATCCTCTTCTTCTGTTCAAGTCACCTGTGATCGGTCCAGTGTATTCATCAGGAGTGACTACATCTACTGCCATGATAGGCTCTAGCAGTTGTGGTTTACACTTCTTAGCTGCTTCCTTGAAGCCGATTCTAGCTGCCAATTCGAAAGAAAGTGCATCGGAGTCAACATCATGGTAAGAACCGTGGAACAATCTCACCTTCATAGATTCAATTGGATATCCTGCCAAAGGTCCATTTTTCATTGCTTCCTGGAACCCTTTCTGTATTGGAGCAATAAATTCCTTAGGAATCACACCACCTACGATACCATTGACAAAATCAAGTCCTGGTTTGATCTCACCTGTCTCCGGATCTGGATCCTTCGGTCCAAGTTCGAACACGATATCAGCAAATTTACCTTTACCACCAGTCTGCTTCTTGTAAACTTCTTTGTGCTCAACCGAACCAAAAAGAGCTTCTTTGTATGCCACCTGAGGAGCACCTTGGTTGATTTCAACCTTAAATTCTCTCTTCAGACGATCGATGATGATTTCCAGGTGAAGTTCCCCCATACCTCTCAAGATAGTCTGACCAGTTTCTTGGTCGGTATTTACTTGAAGGGTCGGATCTTCTTCGATCAATTTGGCAATAGCCATACCCAGCTTATCCACATCAGCTTGAGTCTTACGCTCGATCGCATATCCAATAACTGGCTCAGGGAATACCATGGATTCCATGACCACTTTACGCTTTTCGTCACAGAGGGTATCACCTGTCTTGATGTCTTTAAAACCTACCACGGCACCGATATCACCAGCTTCCAATCTTTCGATTTGGTTTTGCTTGTTTGCGTGCATTTGGAACACACGGGAGATACGCTCTTTGTTACCGGAACGGCTATTGAATACATAAGAACCAGATTCCAGTACACCAGAATATGCTCTTACGAAGCAAAGTCTACCTACAAATGGGTCAGTAGCAATTTTAAATGCAAGTCCGACAAAAGGCTCAGTAAACTCAGGCTTAATCAAAACCTCTTCTTCTGAATCCAGAGTAGTCGCGTACAACTTATCCTTGTCAAGCGGAGAAGGAAGCAATTCCATCACCAAATCAAGCATCGTTTGTACACCTTTGTTTTTGAATGAAGAACCACATACCATCGGTACGATCTTCATATCAATCACCGCTTGTCTCAATGCATCTAGGATCTCGCGCTCAGTGATAGAGTTTGGATCTTCGAAGAATTTCTCCATCAAAGACTCGTCATATTCTGCGACAGCTTCAAGGAGATACTCTCTCCACTGAGCCACGTCATCCTGCATATCTTCTGGAATAGGAACTACTTCATAAGTCATTCCCATGTCAGATTCATTCCAGACCATTCCCCGGTTGTTGATCAAGTCAACTACACCTTTGAATTTATCTTCTGAACCAATTGGGAGCTGCAAAGGAACCGCTTTGGATCCCAGCATTTCTCTCACTTGCTTGCATACATTGAGGAAGTCAGCACCGGCGCGGTCCATCTTGTTGACAAAACCGATACGGGCTACTTTATAATTATCAGCCAATCGCCAGTTGGTCTCTGACTGTGGCTCAACACCATCTACAGCACTAAACAGGAAAACAAGGCCATCGAGGATTCTCAGGGAGCGGTTTACCTCTACAGTAAAATCCACGTGACCGGGAGTATCGATGATGTTGATTTGATATTGGTTATTTCTGTAAGGCCAGAAAACGGTAGTTGCCGCAGAGGTAATAGTAATACCTCGCTCTTGCTCTTGCGCCATCCAGTCCATGGTAGCGGCACCTTCGTGCACTTCACCGATTTTGTGGGACTTTCCGGAGTAAAATAGGATACGCTCCGTAGTGGTGGTCTTACCAGCGTCAATATGAGCTGCAATACCGATATTTCTGGTAAATCTTAAATCTCTTGCCATCCTAATTAAAATCTAAAGTGTGAGAATGCTTTGTTGGCTTCGGCCATTCTGTGTGTATCATCTTTTTTCTTCACAGCGGCGCCTTCGCCTTTTGCTGCTGCGATGATTTCACCTGCCAAACGGTCCATCATGGTCTTCTCACCTCTTCTACGAGCGTAAAGAATCATCCACTTGATACCTAGCGCCATTTTTCTTTCAGGTCTGACTTCCATTGGAACCTGGAAAGTAGCACCACCAACTCTACGACTCTTCACCTCTACGGATGGAGCAATATTGTTAAGCGCTTTTTTCCAAACTTCAAGACCATTCTCACCTACTTTGGATTCTACCTTTGCTACTGCATCGTAGAAAATGTTGTAAGCAATACTCTTCTTCCCGTCGAACATCAGACAGTTTACAAACTTGGTTACCAAAGTATCATTGAACTTTGGGTCAGGAAGAATATATCTCTTCTTTGGTTTCGCTTTTCTCATTTCTTTTCTCGTGTTTGATTATTTCTTTTTGCCTGGAGCTGCAGCAGGGGCACCCTTGCCAGCTTTAGGTCTTTTAGCACCGTACTTGGAGCGACCTTGCTTACGGTCTTTTACTCCGGCAGTATCCAATGCACCTCGGATGATGTGGTATCTCACACCTGGAAGATCCTTCACACGACCACCTCTGATCAATACGATAGAGTGCTCCTGTAGATTGTGACCTTCACCCGGAATGTAAGCATTCACTTCTTTTCCGTTCGTCAATCTCACCCTAGCTACCTTTCTCATAGCAGAGTTAGGCTTCTTTGGGGTCGTAGTATATACTCTGGTACAAACTCCTCTACGCTGCGGACATGCGTCCAACGCACGGGATTTTGATTTGATTTCCAGTGTATTTCTACCTTTTCTTACTAACTGTTGAATAGTAGGCATTAACTGATAAAATTTAGTTTTCCTGTAAACTGTTAAATTTTGGACTGCAAAGGTACAAGAAGTAATAAGAGTAACAAAATTAAGCAGTTATATTTTTGTTAGGCTTTTCTGCAATTTTATGGGCCTTCAGCAACCTCGAAAGACCTGTGCCGTCTTGGATGTTTGACCCCAATCAAGCAGAATGTATTTGAATTAAAAAAGGTCTGTGCGGACACAGACCTTAACGGAGAACGACGATTGCTTTTACTCCGAAATATCCTTTCCCTAGACTCTAACGCTCAATTCGGATCTGCCTTCTGAGAATGCCCTCCTTATGGATTAGATGCAGGTAGTAAAACCCATTTTTAAGGGATCGTACATCAAGTAGGGTCTTGGCTGAAGTCACTTTCTGGGAAAGGAGTTCTTCACCTAATGTGGTATACAATCTCAATTCGTATTGAGCGAATCCACGGTCAATTGAAGAGACCTTGGCCGTATCCAATTCTACGGTGATCATTTCTGCGGCTGGATTGGGATAGACTTTTAGCGCCAACTCGTTGCCACAGGCAGGATCAGAAAAACACTGACAATAATATCCAGCGGTATAGGAGCTGATTGTTCGGCTGGTCGTGCAGTTCCCATCGGATATTTCCAGGGTGATGTTAAAATACTCAGGATTATACGATAGTACTGAAGTGATGGATTGGCCATTGCTGGTCAGCCATACATTGGGATTATCCACAGACCAATTGTAGGTAAATCCGGGCAGGCTG
>FWPV01002273.1_pt1 | contig 47897 bp, 39 predicted proteins | sample 2228371 | NCBI WGS metagenome assembly FWPV01 (sample SAMEA103939776, study PRJEB20133) | metagenome | reverse complement strand
GATAGGAATACTTGAAGACCTCAACCAAGTTGTAGGCGAGAAGCTGGAGTTGGAAGAAAACCGCATTGGCCAGGAAGTCTTCCCAGAGGATATGGTCGAGCGCATGCCTTTTCTTGTGCTCCCGGATGAGGTTCTTCTTCGCCTCCCTCGTTTCCAGTAGAAGCGGGCCACTTTGTAAGATGACCAGAAAGTGTTGATGAGGCAGAGGCGATAGGTATATTCAAACTTCGGAAAAAAGCCTGTTGGTGTTTGCTCTTTCGGACCACAATCAGCCGATCGACTGCTCCCTCTTTCTCTGGGCTACAAAATAAAGAGCCTACCCAACCTGCTCGTTTGTCTGACCATCGCAGAGTCTTTCCCAATGCCTTATCCCCTGAATGATCTGGAGGATCGCCTCAAATTCCCCGGCCGGTGAACCATTTCTATTTGCAATAAGGCCTATAAACCTGGATTGGCCGACAAAACATCTGTATCCGACATCTGACTGCCTCTCCGAATGGTCATCTGGAGAAACAAGAGCACCTTGGCTGAGACCGAATAGCCCCGCCCCTCGCCTCAATTTTACCAGCCTTCCGGAGAAATAGAGGTCTCTTTTTTATTTCCTTTTTATCCAAAGAATAAATCATATCCGAATATTGGAGAAAAAAAGAAAGAGTTGCAAATGGATAATAAGGTTGATAGTCTCTTGACCTTAAGCATTTTTAGTGTTGTTATTTTATGAAACAAAATATAACCTGCTGAACCAAGGAAAGACTGGATATTTTGAGCAAGTGTTGGCAGGAGATTAGAGGGTGAGTGATTAGAGCGATAATGGTTTCACGATAAATGGAGAGGAGCAAAAAGATATAGCTAACAAGGTACTATGATGAGAAAAATGATGCTAGTTATTCTTCTTATCCCAGGAACTCTTTTATGGACTGTTTATTCGAAAGCTGAAAATGCTTACATGAAAACAGCCAAAGAATGTATAGATAATTTAATAAGATATGGAAAAGATAATTATGGTTTGATAAAGACTCCCTTGATGGTGAGCATTCTTGATGTTCGAGACGGTTACTGCCCGGCCAACCCAGAAAATTTTGATGAATATTTTCGGGTTATGCGAAGAGAAAGAAGGAATCCAGCTGGTTCAGACCTTTACGCGGATCAGGATCTTTTGAAAACGATGTTTCTTCTCTCGAATATCCTAAATTGTGAAAAGTATAAGAAATGTGCGGAAGAGTATATTGGTTATTATTTAAATAATTTAATTGATGAGCATGGGTTTATCTGGTGGGGAGAGCATCGTCATTATGACGTTTTTGCTGATGTGAGGGCTGGTCATCTTGGCAGCTTTCATGAGATCCATGCGACAAACGATATTGACTGGGAAAATTTGTATCGAATAAACCCTGTGGCGATCGAAAGAGAAATTGAAGCAATATGGCAGTGGCATGTTATTGACAAGAAGACTGGGGAAATCAATCGTCATGGTGACGGTAGACCCGGATGTGATTTTAGCATGAGTGCTGGAGCCTATATTGAGGCTTTTAGTTTTATGTATAAGAAAACAAAAGAAGCGGAGTGGCTAAGAAGAGCTAAATTTATTGCTGATTATTACTGGGAAAAGAGGGATAGACGAACAAATTTGTTTCCAGAGAGGCCAAATGCTGGGCAAACAAGGTTTGATGGTTCAGCTTTTGTGACTTCAATCACTGGCCCATACTGTAAATCGCTTCTATTAGCCTTTGAACAAACCGGAGAGCGCCTATTTCTTAATCAAGCTTTGACTTATTTAAAAGCATATCTGAAATATGGCTTTGATGCAAAAAGAAAAAAGTTTTGGGGAGCACTCAAGCTGCACGGAGAACCGATTAAAGGTCCCAGAGTTTATGCTGCTGATGCCGATTCGGATGAAGGATATTTAGCCCAACTTCCAGCAGGAGATTTACTCCTGTGGCAGCCATATATGCTTGGTTATGAATATCCTCTTCATACAGCACAGAGTTTCATCTATGCCTATCGGGTTTCTCATGACAAAGAAATGCTTAGGGGAGCAGAATTCTTCGCAAATTGGATAAAAAAATCACTTCCAGAAAAGGAGCAAGCTGAAGATTCTTGGTTTAGAGCTTATTATTTGGAATTTGGTAAACAGGGGACTTACGCCGACCACTACGGACGAACAATTTTATTTTATACCGATTTGTATAAGAGTACCAAGAAAAAAGGATATATTAAGCAAGCAAGAAAAGTAGCAAACCAGTCAATTGAAAAGCTTTATGAAAATGGATTATTTAGAGGTCATCCGGCAAAACCTTACTATGAAGCTGTGGATGGCGTGGGAAAACTTCTCTTTGCCTTGCTTGTATTAGAGCTAACTGATAGCCGTTACCCAAATATTGGGATAAGGCCTGATCAGGTGAGAAAATCCCTGGATCGCGGTTGACCACTTTGTTCGGAGCACGACCGGGTGGGTTTTTTTGGTCCGCACTCTCTTCACCGGGAAGTGTTGAGATAGAGATACTTGAAGACATCAACCAGGTTGGAGACGAGAAACAGGAGGTGGAAAAATAGGCTGTTGGCCAGGAAACCCCCGAAGAGCACCGGAAGATAACCAGACCAGCCGAAATGATATGCCTTATCTTTTGGCGTCCCATCCCAGGTGCTGTTGCCGTTGACGAAGGTTCCTATCTCTATCCTCCCATCTCCATTCCAGTCGCCGACAACCGGAATATACCCTGAAGAGCCAAACGTATATGTCACTCTATCAGTGGATCGTCCCACGCTTGGGGCCGTGTCAAGCGTAGTTCGCAATTTCAGAGCCATCATAAACCCCTTCAGCTCACCTCCTGAGCCATCAGGAAGGCCGGGTTTCTGTCCATGGCCGCCTCGATTTTTTCCTTCTTGATATATTTTCGGTTAACCCCCAGTCTTCTGTGTATTCCGAGAGATAAATTGTTGCTAACCTCACCCAGGACTCACCCGCGGGGAAAACGCCAATCACCCGACCTGCGCCGCCTGACCTCTCAGGACGTCTGCTCCTTGCTGTGCTTGCCCTTCTCGGCTCCCACCTTCGCCTCCGCCTCAATCACCATCATTTGATGAGCCACTCACTCCACCATCGCCAAAACCGGATCCTCCTCGGTGATAAATCCCAATAGCAATTTCCTTAAAAGTCCCTTATAATGATTTGGGGCTATCGTAGTAGTTAACCTCCTCTCATTCAAGTTAATCATCGAAAAAAGTTTACGATGGCTTCTTTCCTAAAGTAAATAGCGAACATCAGTGTACACTGGAAGATGAATGAAAAGTCGATGTATCTGATAGAAAGCAAATTATTCAGCAAAAATCAGCCCATGTTTTTTGGATAACTTCTGACCTCAAAACCATGGCGAAAAATTGTTTTTGGCCGGATGAAAAGCCGCTAAATTCCATTGATGTTTCCGCCCTTTAGACGGAAGATGCCTAACTAGTTCCAGGCATGAGTCTTGTTTGAGTGTGAGTGCAAAAAGTCGGGACCATCCAAAAGACCATGCCTATTCTTGAAGGGATGGTCAATTCTTATGACTGCCGAGGGGTTTATCAGGAGACTGAGAAGACCGCTGATGAACGCTGGAAAAGTCTCTCATTTATGGCCAGTAGGTCTGGAAGCTTTGCCTGGAGGGCTATCCTTAAGATTGGCCGATATGTTTGTTTCTAGTTTCCCTGATATTCGCCCTTAAAAATTCCTTATCTTCAAAACAGTCGAAGCTTGATTTTTGGGCCGGGCGATAAAATAATAATTCAATGTCGGCGCTTTGATGGTCCAGCTTGATTCAGACGAGAGAGGTTGCGACCATGACCGAAACGACAAAGGTTGGTGTGGATATTGGAGCCGTGACCATCGGTCTGGCCGTGCTCAGAGGCGACCGTCTGGTCGCGAAATTTTATCGTTTCCACCATGGCAACGTCCGGAAGACCCTTCTCGAGATTCTCCAGTCACTCGACTTTACGGAAGGCAAACTCGCGGCGACGGGAAGGGGAGCGGGAATCTTTTCTTCCCAGACAAGAGTCAATGACATTGTCGCTGCTGTCGAAGGGGCGAGGTGGGCGGTCAGGGAGTCGGTTCGCTATCTTCTCCTGGCTGGCGGCGAGACAATTTCCCTTCTTAAGCTCAGCGACAAAGGTGACTATGAAGGCCATGAGGTCAACACTGACTGTGCGTCCGGGACAGGGGTTTTCCTCGACCAGCAGGCCAGTCGTCTGGGGTTGAGCACTGAGCGCCTCTCTGAGCTGGCCAGCCGTTTCCGGGGAACGCCGCCTTCGATCGCCACCCGCTGTGCCGTCTTCGCCAAGACAGACCTCATCCATTGCCAGCAAAAAGGATACTCCCAGGAGGCCATAGCGGCGGGTCTGTGTGATGGTGTGGCCCTGGCCTTGGCCGAGACCTTGATCAAGGAAAGAGAGCTGGATGGGGAGCTCGGCATCGCCGGCGGAGTGGCTCTAAACGGACGAGTCATTTCTGCTCTTGAAAAAATCTTGCGGCGGCCGATTACGGTCCTCCCTCATGCTGAAGTAATTCCTGCCATCGGAGCGGCCTTGCTGGCCGAGGTGCCCGTAGACCTCCGTTCCCTCAGTCGTCCCACGGACTTGGCCGTCGATCGGCATCTGCCGTTAAACCCGGCCCTCAAGCTTGAAATGTCGGCTTACCCTGATTTTAGGGGCGATTTTACCCGGATTGACGAAGATGTCGAGCTTATTGAATACGAGAAATTGCCGGCGGGAGAAACTGTCCCCGTTTTTCTCGGCATTGACATCGGCTCGACGAGCACTAAACTCGCCCTCTGTGGCCGGGACAAGGTTTATCTCGGTCTCTATACCTACACCCGTTCCGCGCCCGTGGAAGCTGTCCAGAAATTATTCCAGGCACTCGCTCGCCTGGAAAAAGAGAATCGGGTGAGGTTCGATTTCTTGGGCGCGGGGACCACAGGCTCCGGTAGACAGCTCATCGGCCAGCTCATCCATGCGGACCTCATCATCAACGAGATTTCAGCCCACGCTCGGGCCGCCGTTTTCCTCGACCCTGAGGTCGACACCATCATCGAAATCGGGGGCCAGGATTCGAAGTTCATCCGGGTTCAGGAGGGAGCGGTTGTCCAGGCAATCATGAATTATATTTGCGCCGCCGGCACCGGTTCGTTCATCGAAGAGCAGGCCAAAAGGCTTGATGTTCGTCTCGAGGACTATGCAGAGCTGGCAATGGGGAGGAGAGGGCCAGTCATTTCAGACCGGTGCACGGTTTATATGGACAGAGACCTGAGCCGTCTGTTAGCTGAAGGGTGGCCCAAAGAAGAGCTCCTCGCATCAGTCCTCCATTCCGTGCGCGACAACTATCTTATGCGTGTCGTCGGCCAGGCCAGGCTCGGGAAAAGAATCATCTTCCAGGGAGCTACAGCGAGGAACAAGGCCCTGGTCGCCGCGTTCGAAGCCCTGATCAAGAAGCCAATCCTTGTCTCGCGGCACTGCCATATCGCTGGCGCTCTGGGCGTTTGTTTGCTCCTCAAAGAAAGAATGAAGGCCAGGTCCTCCTTTGTTGGCCTTGACTTCGCCCACTGGTCTCATGCCCTGCGGACTGAAACCTGTTCCCTCTGCCGCAACCGATGCCAGATCACCGTGGTTGAAGCTAGAAAAGAGCGGGTGGCCTGGGGTTTTCTCTGCGGCCGCGATTATCAGGATACTGCTTACAAAGAGAGAAAGCTCTCTTTTCCTTCTGTGGCCAAAGTCTACCATAATGCGCTTCCTTCTTCAGGAAAGGCTCTTTCCGCCCCTTTGCGCCGGCATGAAAAAGTTGGGCTTCCCCGGGCTCTACCTCTCGTCGAGCATCTGCCGCTGTGGCAGGACTTTTTTGCCCGCCTGGGAGTTGAAACCGTCGTCTCTCCGCCGGAAAGGGAAATGCTGAGGAGCGGGAAAAAAATTGCTCGGGCCGAGTTTTGTGCTCCTGTTCTCCTTGCCCATGGCCACGGCGCCTGGTTTGAAAAAAGCAAGGTCGATTATATCTTTTTCCCAATCATGCTCCAGGGACCTAAACGATTCAGAGAGGAGAAGCATAGCTATTTTTGCTATTACACTTCTTACATGCCCGTCGTCCTGTTCAATTCCCCTCTTTTCCGGGGCCGAAAAAACCTTCTTTTTCCAGTCATCAACCTCCAGGAGGAGCCAGAACGCGTGGCCAACTCCTTGTATCAATGCCTCGGGCCTTTGTTCCGTGTTTCCCTAAAAGCGGTTCGTCTTGCTTTTGAAGAAAGCTGGGAGAATTTTCTCCTCTGGAAAAAGAACTTGGAGCGGCAGGGGCAAGAAGTTCTCGCCTCTCTCGGGCCCGACAGCCCCTTTGTTGTTGTCCTCCTCGGACGGCCGTATAACCTGCTCGAACGGACCATCAACCACGACATCCCTGACCTCATCCAGCAGTACGGGACGCGGGTGCTGACCCAGGACATGCTGCCCCTTGGCTCTGTCACTCCTCAGTATACGGGCGATATTCTCAACCAGGTTCATTGGCATTACGGGAAAAAAATTGTCCAGGCGACTGAGCTTGTCTTGCGCCATCCACGGCTTTTCCCGGTCTACTTGACCAATTTCCGGTGCAGCCCGGATGCCTTTATCACCAACTATTTTCGGGAACTCATGGAACGTCAGGGCAAACCTTATCTCATCATCCAGTTAGACGAGCTTAGCTCTGATGTGGGTTACCGGACGCGCATCGAAGCAGCCCTGGAATCTTTCCGTAACTGGCGGCCCCGGGAGCCAAAGAGAGTCGAGCCCTCGGTCTATCTTCCTCTTCGCAAGGACAAAATATGGATTGTTCCTCATCTTGATGATACAGCCACAGAATTGGCCAAAGCCGCCCTCCTGCGCTTTGGCTATGAGGCGGTCGTTTCTGAGGAATCCCAGGAATCGATTGTCCAGGGGCTGCGCCTTGTCGGCGGTGGCGAATGTGTTCCCGTGGCCGCTCTTGTTGGTGGCATCGTTTCGACCATCCAGAAATACAGCTTGGCACCTCGCCAGGCCGCCGCCATCATCCCGACCTCCTTTCTCAATTGCAATTTTCCCCAGATTCCTCTGGCCATCCAATCCGCTTTGAAGAAGGCCGGCCTGGAGGACGTCAAAATTTTTACGACAGGCATAGCTCGCCAGCAGTTTCCCCTGCCTCTCAATTTCCTTCTCCTCAAGACCTACATCATGGCCAGCCTCATTCATCAGATGACGGCCAAAATCCGGCCCTATGAGGTCCATGCCGGCGAAGCAGAAGCGGTGAAGAAAAGCGCGTTATCTCGGCTCAGCCAGGCCATTATTGATAAAGGCAATTTGGTCGGCGCCTTCGAGGAAGTCGTCAAAGACTTTGCGGTCATCAAAGTCGACCGGTCCTCTGACGGGACGAGGCCGCTTCTGGCGATCCTCGGAGACCTGTATGTCATCTGCAACAGCATGTTTAACCAGGGTGTCGAGAGGGCCATCGAGAAGGCAGGCGGAGAAGCGATGCCAGCGTCCTTTGTCGACATCAGCTATTTCGGGTTCTTGAACAAAATCGAGAAATCGTGGAAGGACAGGGCTTTTCCCGCTCTGGCCGAGGCCAAAAGCCTGGATGCGTTTGTTCGCTTCCACGACCTCAAATTCCGTCGCCTGGCCAGCCCTGTTCTCGGCCGAGTCCATCCTCCTTTGAGCGGTCAACATCTGCGGCCGGTCCGGGAGCTGGGCATCCCGCCTGAGCTCGATGGCGAAACAGCCCAAAATGCTCTCAAAATCTTTTATTATCTCCAGCACATTCGACCAGACGGGTTTGTCCACATCAACCCGCTTTTCTGTTGTCCGGGTGTGGTCAGCAGCGCTCTCTTTCGCTGGGTCGAGGAGAATTTCGGTGTCCCGGTGATTCATCTTTTTTATGATGGGATGACGAGCCCGAACGAGAACCTCGAACCTTATATCCACTATCTCAAAAAGAAGAAGTTGCATGGAAATGGCAATTAGCACCCCTGGATGGGGAGAAAACTGAACGAGCAGTCCTGGCTGGCTCGTGTTCAGGGTTCCTGCTCGAACTCGAAAAAGGCGATGGCTGATTTTCATTAAGCGAGAGGCTTGAAATTGCCAGAGATGACCACAAGAGCGAGAGCACTCAAAGGGCGGCGTGGTGCGGCAGATTCGATTGGTCGCAACTAATTTATTATTTCTATCGGAATAATAAGAAATTGGAGGAAAGGATGGAGGTCAAGGAAGCCATCGAGACGCGGAGGGCTTGGCGGTCGCTTGCCCCGGCCAAGGTCACCGAGGAATTGATTTGGGAATTGGTCAGGGCCGCCCAGCTCGCTCCGTCATGTTTCAACAATCAACCTGCCCGTTTTGTTTTTGTCTTCGACCCAGCCGTTCTTCAAGAGATGCACAAGGCCCTCTCCACCGGCAACGAATGGGCGCGGGAGGCTTCTTTAATCATCGCTGTTTTCAGTCGCAAAAAGGACGACTGCGTTATCGGGGAAAGAGAGTATCACCAGTTTGATTGCGGTCTCGCCTCGGCTTTTCTCATCCTTCGGGCGACTGAGCTCGGGCTGGTTGCCCATCCGATTGCTGGCTTTAGCCCGAAAAAGACCCGGGAGATTCTGGCTATTCCCGAGGACTACCAGGTTATTACCCTGATCATCGTTGGCCGGAAAGCAGAAGCCATCAGCCCGGTTCTCTCCAAGAAACAGGTCGAGTGGGAGAAAAATAGACCCGAGCGACTCCCGCGGGATAAAGTTGCGCACTTCAATCGTTTTCGGCCTCAGGGAATGGAGCAGTAGAGGAGGAAAAAATGTCTATCAAAAAGCATGTCCTTATCACTGGCGCCACAGGATTTATCGGTCAGGAGCTTGTCACTCGGCTGGCTCAAAATGGATGGGAAGTGGCTGCTCTGACGCGCAATCGAGATAAGGGGAGGAAAATCTTTGGGGACAAAGCTGAGGTCATCGAGTGGGATGGGAAGACCTCCCGGGGCTGGTCGGAGCTGGCCAGCGGCGCAGCGGCAATCATCAACCTGGCCGGTGAGAATATCGGTCGGGGTCGTTGGAAAAAAGGGATAAAAGCTCGGATCCTCCGCAGTCGTCTGGACGCGGGTCACGCCGTCACTGAAGCTGTGAGTTTGGCCGACCCAAGGCCGGCGGTCGTCATCCAGGCTTCTGCCATTGGATATTATGGGAATTGGGGAGAAGAAGAGCTTGACGAGAATTCCCCTCCGAAAGATGGTTGGCTGGCCAGCGTCGTCAGGGAGTGGGAAGAGTCGACCCGGTCGGTCGAGGAATTTGGCGTCCGCAGGGTGGTTCTCCGCTCGGGCCTTGTCCTTGGCTGTCGGGGCGGCGTTTTCCCCCGACTGATGAAGCCTTTTCGCCTTTTTGTTGGGGGTCCCCTTGGCCGTGGCCGGCAATGGATTTCCTGGATTCATCTCGAGGATGAAATCCGGGCCATCCTTTGGCTCCTGGAGAGAGAGAACCTGGCCGGCGTGTTCAACTTGACATCACCTTCGCCTGTCCCGAACAAAGAGTTTTCGCGTGTCCTCGGACGAGCCATGAAGCGGCCGTGGTGGTTTCCTGTGCCTGCCTTTTTCCTCCTTGCTCTTTATGGAGAAATGGCTCGAGAAACGCTTCTTGTCAGTCAGCGGGTGATTCCTCGGGCGCTTCTGGCGGCAGGCTTCGAGTTCCAATTCCCAGAGCTCAAGAGCGCCCTGGAAGACTTGCTCGCGCCACGCGGCCGAACAAAACAATAAGACCCAGAAAAAATTCTCTGGATTAAGCCTGACGATTCCTTGAACAAAAGACTCAGAGAAAGATTTCTCGCGGGATATCTCTCAGGTTGAAATTCGAGGCCATGCTCCGGCCGTAGGCTCCGGCACAGAGAACGGCCAGGATGTCACCTCTTCTGGGAATGGGCAGGGATATTTCCTTGGCAAAGACATCGCCGGTCTCGCAGAGATTGCCGGCCACGGTGACAGGTTTTTTCCTCCCCACGACCTTGCTGCAGTTGACGACCTCATGGTGAGCATGAGAGTAAATAGCCAGCCGGGGCAAACTGTTAAAGGTTCCGCTGTTGACGCAGGCAAAGAGCTGGCCATAGCTCTCTTTCAGATATTCAACTCGAAGGAGAAGGACGCCGGCGTCGGCGACCAGAAATTTACCAGGTTCAATAGCCACAGTCTGGATGTTGAGGCCGGATTTTTGCACCTGACGGCAGATGGCCGCGGCATATCTCTTCAGGGGAAAAGGACGCTGGTTTTGGGTGTACCGGGGACCAAAGCCGCCGCCAAAATCCAGAAATTCGAGCCGGAAGCCGGCCTTCTCCAAACGGCTGGCCATCCTGACCATCCTCCCCACTGCCTTTAGGACAAAGGGATAGTCCTCCTCCACCCAACCCGAGCCGAGATGCTGGTGCAGTCCCAACGGCTCAAAGCCTAAGGAGGAAGCCCGTTTGAAGGCTTCCAAGACTCTTTTCTCCTCGATGCCAAATTTGATCGGCGTGCCGTTGGGTGATTTTTTTCCGGCGGTGACAACCGCAGGGTTGAAACCTCTGCCCAGGCCAGGATTCCAGCGGACCGAAACTTTAAGCCTTTTTTCTGGAAAGAATTTTTCGCGGGTTTCCTTCATCAATTCGAGCTGTTCAAGGGCATCGATGTTGATGATGACGCCATTTATCTTGAACACGCGTTTGAAGTCCTCGCTGCTCAAGGACGTGCCCGTGAAGAGAATGCGCTGACCAGGGAAGCCCGCCCGCCGTGCGGCCTCCACTTCGCCTGGAGAAACCGCGTCGGCCCACGCTCCTTGCTGGCAGAGGGTTTTCAATATTTCTGGGTGAGGGTTGGCTTTCATGGCGTAGCAGATTCTTAGCTTCTGGGGTGCCAGAGGGGCAAAAGCTTTCTCGAGCTCCTGGAAATTAGCCAGGATTTTTTTTCGACTATAAACAAGGAGAGGTGTTCCAAACTCTTCGGCCAGGCGAGTCGCTTGCTTTCCGTCGAGGTAGAGCTGGTTTGCTTTTACCCTGAGAAATTCGTTTTCCCACCACATGGCTATTGCTCCGTCTCGCTCCGACTACTTTTCCTCACCGAAGAGGTCAGGTTGTTCCCTTCCGAGCTTCCGGGCAATTTCCTTGAGAAGCGGATAATGGCGCAAGAGAAGCGGCGGGATATCCAGCTTCTCTCCGGTGAGCATGTTTTTAATCTGAAGAGCGTTAGCCAGTGCTTGGCCCCGGTAATGGTTGTTCGTGATGACATAAACCTGCTTTGCTTTTTCTCCAAGGGCTTTGATTCGCTCGACCCAATCCTCAAGTTCTTCCTTGGTGTAAAGGTAATTGTACCGTTCATCCCGGCCAGCTCCCTCCCGGAACCAGTTTTTGTAATTCCGACCATGGAGCCTGACATAAGCGAACTCCTGAGTGGTGGCGATGGCGCTGGGCTTTAAGGAGTTGCCGATGACCGGCTGGTCAATGTTGCAAAATGAAACCCCGTGATGGGACAGGAGTTCGTAGAAGCCGGGCTCGTTCCAGGTGGAATGCCGGACTTCAACAGCCATCGGGAAGCCCTGGAAAAGCTTGAATAGCCCGGAGAGATGGTCGAAATTGGCCGAAGAGTTGGTAAAAGACCACGGGAATTGAAAAAGCAAACAGGCGAGCCGGCCTTTAGCGCGGAGAGGCTCGACGCCCAGCTTGAACTCATCCACGTCCTTTGAGGTAAAATTCTCCCGGTCATGAGTAAAAACCTGATAGACCTTGACGGCAAAGAGAAATTCGGGAACGCCGGCCACGCGCTTTAGCCAGAAAAGAGACATCGAAAGGGCTGGTGGTCGATAGAACGTGCTGTTGATTTCGATGATATTCACATAGCGAGCTAAGAAGGCAAGCGGGTGGAATCCCGTTTGTTTTTCCTGGGGATAGACGATTCCTTTCCAGTCCTCGTAGCTCCAGCCCGCGGTGCCAATATAATATTGAGCCATGAGAATCCACTACTATTCTAAAAAAAAGTCCATATTTTTCCAAATCGGACAAAGACCTGGGCAAAACGCGGGCAAAAAGGTTAAACTATTAGCAAGAAGATGGATGAGAGGAAGAATTTAGGTTGGCTCGACCTCCGAAATAGGGTGAGCCAGGCTTACGAACGCATTGCTCCAGATATCCGCTGGACTCCACTCGAGTATTCGCCAGTCCTTAGCCAACTCGCCGGCGCTCGAGTCCATGTGAAATGGGAGAATCAACAATTCTCTGGCTCTTTCAAGCTCCGCGGAGCGTTGAACAAGCTGCGAACTATGGGCGAGGAAGAAAAAAAGCGCGGCATCATCTCGGCTTCCACGGGGAACCATGGATTGGGCTTGAGCCTGGCGGCAAAAAGGGAAGGGGTTGAACTGACGATTGTTTTGCCCGCCAGCGTCACTGACTGGAAAAAGAACCAGCTCAAGGATTCTGGAGCAAGTATCCTTGAAGTCGCTGCATCATGCGAGAAGGCCGAAATCTTGGCCCGCGAGCTCGCGGCGCGGCAGAATAAAACATATGTTTCTCCCTACAATGACCCGGATGTCATCTTCGGCCAGGGAACGATTGGGGTCGAGCTCATGGCCGACTTGCCCGCGGCAGAGGTTGTTTTTATTCCAGTCGGCGGAGGTGGTCTGGCGGCCGGAGTTGCCGGTTATCTCAAAGCGATAAATCCGGGCATCCAAGTCTTCGGTGTCGAGCCTCTCCATTCGGCTTTCATGGCCGCTTCGATTCGGGCCGGAAGAATCGTCGAGATTGAGGAGAAGCAGACGATGGCCGATGCTGTGGCTGGCGGCATTGAACCCGGTTCCATCACTTTCCCCCTTTGCCAGCAACTCCTTGACGGAATGGTTCTCGTTGAAGAGAAAGCTATCGAAGAAGCAATGAATCTTCTATGGGAAAGCCATGGCCAAGTTGTCGAAGCTGCCGGGGCTCTTGCCCTGGCTGGAGCGCTTGAGGAAAAAGGGCGTTTCTATGGCCAGGAGATTGTCCTTATAGCCAGCGGCGGCAACAGACCAAAGTAATCAGGAGCTGAAGTATTTTCAGTTGCCCTGGTCGGCCTTTTTGAATATGATTTCAAGGAAGCTCTGTCGATTGTGAAGATGAAAAGGCTCGGCTTCGCCCTGATCGCATTTTTCCTTCTTACCTCTGGTTGTCAAAAAAAATCCGAGAATCTTTATACCATTGCCGTTTTTCAAATTATTGACGCTCCGACTTTGAACGAAACACGAAGGGGTTTTCTCCAGGCGCTGGCTGACCATGGTCTGCGCGAAAGCATCAATATCCAATTGAACCTCCGCAACGCCATGGGCGATGTTGTTGAAGCCCAACGGATTGCTCGGCAATTCGCTGTCGATGGGTCAGACCTCATCGTTGCTCTTTCGACGCAATGCTTGCAGGCGGCTTTGATGGCAGCGCCGAGGAGCAAGATTGTTTTCGCCTCCGTGGCCAACCCGCAGCTTCTGGGAGTTGGGCGAACGCCGGAAAACCATCTTCCGAATGTGACGGGAGTTGCTTCCACAGGACCAATCAAGCAGATTTTAAGCTTCATCAAGGAAGTTCTCCCTCAGGCGAGGCGAATCGGGACTCTCTGGACACCCTCGGAGCTCAATTCGGAATTCTACCTCCAGCTGGCGCGGGAAAGCGCGGCCGAGTTGGGGCTGGAAATTGTCGCTGTTCCGGTGGCCAATGTGAATGAAGTTCTTTTCTCAGCCCAGATGCTGCTCAGTAAGAATATCGACGTCCTTTTCCCGATCTCGGATAACACTATCAACGCCTCTTTTGAATCGATCGGCCGGCTGGCGGAAGACAACGGGATTCCGCTGTTCGGTGGTTCGCCCCTTTTTACCCGGCTGGGGGCGTGCGCTGCCATGGGCTGGGATTTTTATGAGATGGGCTATGAAGCCGGTAAAATCGCGGTCCGAATCATGAACGGCGAAAGTCCCGCCCAAATTCCCATTCAGTCGATGAGCAAGGTGAAGCTCCACCTGAACCTGGCTGCTGCCAGGAAGCAAGGGGTCGAGTTTTCGCCTGAAATCCTTCGTCGAGCTGATGAGGTGATTGAAATCGAAGAAGTTCAGGAAGTGGAGGTGAAAGGGAAATGAAGAAGGCTCTCTGGGCGGCAGTTGTCGGCCTTGTCTTCTTTGCTTTGGGAGTTTTAATTTTTCTTATTTTGAGTTTCAGGTTTTCTCTTCCTCGGGAAAAAGGAGAGGAAGCTGTTCCTGGCTTGAAAGCGTCCGTCCGGATTGTCCAGGACCGCTGGGGAGTGCCGCATTTTTTTGCTACGACTGATGAGGACCTCTTTTATGCTGTTGGTTATGTCCATGCTCAGCAGCGGATGTGGCAGATGGAGCTGTTGAGGCGAGCTGCCTTCGGTCGGCTGTCTGAGATTTTTGGCGAAGTAACCCTTGATCAAGATAAATTCCTCCGCCATCTCGGTTTCAGGGAGGCGGTGCGCAAAGATTATGATAACCTCACCCCGGAGTTGAAAGAGGCCTTGACCGCCTACAGCCAGGGCGTCAATGCCTGGTTGCTCAGCCGAAAGCTCAACTGGCCGCCTGAATTTGTGCTCCTCCGTTTTCGACCAGAGCCGTGGGCAGTCGAAGATTCTCTGGCTATCAAGCAGGTCATGGCCTTAGTCCTATGCACAGACTATGCGAGCGAGATAGTGAGAGCCCGGCTTGTCAAAAAGCTCGGGATAGAGCGCGCTCTTGAAATTCTCGAGCAGGATATTGGTTCGGTATCTCCGGATGAGGTTTCTGGTCTTGACTTAGCCCATCTTTTCTTCACTTTAGACCTGGCTGGCAGCAACAATTGGGTTGTTGCGGGAAGCCGGAGTGAATCGGGCAAGCCGCTGCTGGCCAACGACCCGCATCTGGAGATTACCCTTCCTCCCATCTGGTATGAACTCCACCTCCATTCTCCAGGCTTCAACGTCGTTGGAGTGACGTTCACCGGGGTCCCGCTGGTCGTTATCGGGCACAACGCAACGATTGCCTGGGGGGTGACCAATTCCGGCGCCGACGTCCAGGACCTCTACGCTGAAAAGTTGAACGACTCTGGAGACGCCTATTTAGACCCGGATGGCTGGAAACCCCTTCGCCGGACAGAGGAGGTAATCACTGTCCGGGGAAAAAAGGAGCCGGTGAGAATCGAAGTCCAGTGGACGGGTCGGGGTCCAATCCTTGCATCAGGAGCAAAGGTCAAGGGTGGGCCATTCTCTCTCCGCTGGACAACTCACGATGGGGGAAGGATTTTCGAAGCTCTTTACCTCCTGAACAAAGCCCAGGACTGGGCTGAATTTTGTCAAGCCCTCGCTCTTTGGGACACGCCGTCCCAGAATTTTGTCTACGCCGATACCCAAGGAAATATCGGCTACTACCTGAGCGGGAAGCTTCCTCTCCGCAAAAAAGCGGTCGCTCTTTTTCCTTCTTTGGCGTGGAAAGCCGAAAACCAATGGCAGGGTTTCTTAGAAGAAAGAGAGAAGCCGAACATTCTCAACCCGGAAATTGGGTACATCGTCACGGCAAATCATAAAATTGTCCCTGAAGACTACCCTTATTACGTCAGCTGCGATTTTGACCTACCGTTCCGGGCTAAACGAATCGAAGAATTGATTCTCAGTCGCAGCCAGCACTCGGTCGATTCTTTTCGTCGCATCCAGAACGATGTCCTTTCCAAACGAGCGGAGCTTTTTCTGTCCTTCATCCAGCGCCTTCAGCCGGTGGATGAAAAGGCGAAGAAAGCGCAGGCTCTTCTTTCCGCCTGGAACGGGGAAATGAAGGCCGGACCGCCGGCCGCTCTTTTCTCCGTCTTCATGGACATCCTTTATCAGCAGGTTTTTGAAGACGAGCTGGATGAAGAGTTCGCGGATTTTTATCGCCTCTTCAAGCGAAAACAGGCCGGCCTTTTCCGTCTCCTGAGCGAACCTGATTCGGTCTGGTATGACGACATCAAGACACCTGAGCGAGAGCGAAGGGAGGACATTTTTTCACTCAGCCTGAGGAAGGCCTATGAATGGCTGGAAAAGAATCAGGGCTCATCAGAAAACTGGGATTGGGCTCGATTGCATCGCCTGACGTTTTCTCATGCTCTCGGGCAGGTTCGGCTTTTTCGTTTTTTCAACCGCGGACCTTTTCCGCTGGATGGCGACTCTTTTTCGGTCCGCGCTTCGTTTGGCCACGACCTCAACGGGAACTTTATTACCAGTCACGGTGCTTCCTACCGGCAAGTTATTGACCTGGGCGATTTTCGTAAGTCGGTCTGTGTCCTCTCTTCAGGCCAGAGCGGCCATTTTCTCAGTCGGAATTACGACGACCAAATTCCACTGTGGCTCCAGGGAGAATACCGACCGATGCTTTTTTATCCGGATGATGTCGAAGCCAACGCGGCAAAAGTGCTTACCTTGGAACCTGCTCCGACAAAAAAATAGGAAAACAGACCGCTCAAAGAAGGGCGGAGAAAATGGGCTTTCCCCGGCCGAAGGGAATGGCCTTCTTAATGGCGGCGTGGGTAAAGGCCGAGGCGAGCTCGCAGGCCTTGGGCAAAGGATAGCCCTTGACCAGAAAACAGAGAAGGCTGGCTGAGAGGAAACATCCTGTGCCATGGACATCCTTCTTGATTCTTTCTTTTTCAAAAAGGTAAAAGCGCTTCCCGTCGTAAAGAAGGTCAGTGGCTCCTCGGGCCAGATGGCCGCCCTTAATGAAACAAGGGGCTTCGACAAGGTCAACAATTCGTCGGGCTGCTTCCTTCATCTCGGCCAGTGTCGTGACCTTATCCGCGGTAATTAGCGAGGCTTCGGCGAGGTTGGGGGTAATTACCGAAATTTTGCTTTTAAGATGGGAAAGGTAAAAAGGAATGGCTCCTTTTTCTAGTAGCCAGAAGCCAGAGCTGGCTTGAAAAACAGGGTCAACCACAATCGGCACGCGAGGATGTTCGGTTAGAATTCGGTTGATGACGGGAATATTTTTTCGGTAGCCAATCATCCCGGTCTTGATCCCGGCAAAAGAGAAGTCACGGCGCAAAGTTTGATACTGAAGGAGCAGGAATTTGGGCGGAGGAGCATAGGACGAATAGACCCGTCGGGTGTTCTGAGCTGTGGCGGCAGTGAGTAAGCCTACGCCTCCAAAGCCGACTCTCCGGAACACGGCCAGGTCGAGAACAAGGCCTGCTCCAGAGCTCGGGTCGTAGCCGGCGATCGAAAGGAGCACCTTAGCCGCCTGTTTCTTGGGACGAGCCATTTTTCCTCCGCTTGACCTTCATTTACCACCCGAAGGTCTTTATTTAAATTATGCGAGTATGCTAACATATTTAAGAGAACGATGAAAGCGCGTGTCCATGTTTTTGTCTCCGGCCATGTTCAGGGCGTTTTCTTCCGCGACTTTGCTCGCCGCTGGGCTTCCAACCTGGGATTGACGGGCTGGGTGAAGAACCTCTGGGATGGCCGCGTCGAAGTTGTCGCTGAAGGAGAGCAGGAAAAAATCGAATCTCTGCTCGCCCGGCTAAAAGAAGGCCCTCCCGCTGCCCGGGTGGACAAGGTGGACGTCAGCTGGGAAGAATATAAAGCTGAATTTGCAGATTTTCGGATTGCCTGGTCCTAATCCGAAGAGTCATCCCGGCGCCTTTTTTTCTGAACGAGGAATTTTTGCCGGCATTCTTCAGAGCAAAAAAAGTGCTCTTTTCCGTCTACCTTTTCCCGGATAGCGTCTTCCTGGGGAAGATAGGTATTGCATATTTCGTCCTTGACCATGATTCCGGAAAGTCTGGGCGGGCGATGGCTCGAATGCGGTCGGTGCCTGGGAAAAAGAAAGCGAAGCAGCCAATAGATGAGGTAAGCGATAAGAAGATAAAAAATAAGCCTGAAAAGCCCGGTCATGGCCTCTTGAATGTAGCCCAAGCCGCCTTTCCTGTCAAATACATCACGAGCCGGGAGACGATAATTTTCTTGATTCTCCTCTGCGCCAAAAGTATGATAAAAAAAGATTCTCGGAAAAGGAGCGACGATGGATTTTTTATTCACCGAAGAACAAAAGCTCTTGAAAGAAACGATTCGCAATTTTGCCCTGAAGGAAATCCAGCCCCTGGTCAAAGAAAGCGATGAGAAAGGAGAATGGCCGGACATCCTGACCGCAAAGCTGGCTGGAATGGGACTTCTCGGCATTATCATTCCGCCCGAATACGGCGGCGCAGGCTACTCTAACCTGGATTATGTGATCATCCTTGAGGAGCTCTCCAAGGTCGACCCTTCGGTCGGGCTGGTGGTGGCGGCCCACAACTCCCTGTGTTCCAACCACATCAACCTCTTCGGCACAGAGGCGCAAAAGAAAAAGTACCTAACCCGGCTGGCGACAGGGGAGACCTTAGGCGCTTGGGGATTGACGGAACCGGGGGCCGGTTCCGACGCGGCAGCCTTGAGGACCCGGGCTGAAAAAAAGGGCGACCACTGGGTCCTCAACGGCTCCAAGCTTTTTATCACCAACGGCTCATTGGCTCAAATCTGTGTTGTTATGGCTATTACGGACCCCACCAAGGGAAGAAACGGCATCTCAGCTTTTATCCTGGAAAAAGGGATGCAAGGCTTCCGGGTGGGCAAGAAGGAAGACAAGCTGGGCATCCGAGCAGCCGATACGGCCGAGCTCATATTCGAAGATGTGGAAGTACCGGCTGAAAACTTGCTCGGCCAAGAAGGAGAGGGATATCGGGCCGCCATGGCCATCCTGGACGGTGGGCGAGTGAGCATCGCCGGTTTTTCTTTGGGGATTGCTGCCGGAGCCCTGGAGGCGAGCCTCAAGTATTCCAAGGAAAGAGTTCAGTTTGACCAGCCGATTGCCAACTTCCAGGCCATCCAGTGGATGCTGGCCGATGGGTTCACAGAACTCGAAGCCGCTCGATTGCTAACTTATCGGGCTGCTTTTCTTGAGGACCAGGGCAAAAAAATTCCCAAGGAATCCGCCATGGCGAAGCTTTTTGCCTCGGAGCTCGCGGTCCGCGTTTCTTCGGTTGCTGTCCAGATTTTTGGTGGCTATGGGTTTACCAAAGATTATCCAGTGGAAAAATTTTACCGGGACGCAAAGCTGGCCACGATCGGGGAGGGGACTTCGGAAATCCAGCGCTGGATTATTGCCCAGAAGGTTCTTGCTGAGTACTGAAGAGAAGAGCTGAGGGTTAGACAGATGGAGTTGTTGAAAGAAATCCGCAAGGGGAATCCCCGGGCTATTGCCAGAGCTATCACCCTGGTCGAAAACGACGGGGCCAGAGCTCAGGCGCTCATGAAAGGTGTTTTCGCGTGCCGGCGCGATGCCCTTGTTTTAGGAATTACAGGTGCGCCCGGAACAGGCAAAAGCACGCTCGTTGACCAGATGATTAGCTGGCTCAGGGCTGCGGGCAGGTCTGTCGGGATTGTCGCTGTCGACCCTTCCAGTCCGTTTACTGGGGGGGCCATCCTGGGAGACCGAATCCGGATGATGCGTCACAGTGTGGACGAAGAAGTGTTTATCCGGAGTATGGCCACGCGGGGCCACTTGGGCGGCCTGGCCAAAGCGACAGGAGAAGCGATTGCTATCTATGAAGCAGCGGGCAAAGAATATATCCTTGTTGAAACGGTTGGGGTCGGCCAGGATGAAGTTGAAGTGGTCAAGCTTGTCGACCTTATTGTCGTTGTTTTGACCCCGGGAGCCGGAGATGAGATCCAGACATTCAAAGCAGGGATTATGGAGATTGCCGACATTTTCGTCCTCAACAAAGCGGATTCTCCAGGCATTGAAAAGATGGAACGTCAACTCCGGGCCATGCTTGAGCTCGGTTTTTCCGAGGAGGAGCTTCCACGCATAGTCAGGACTGTGGCCACGAAGGGCAAGGGAGTGGGGGAGCTGATGTCCGAGGTGGAGAGGCTAGCCGGGAAGAAGAATTGGAAGTTTAAGGAAGAACGGCGGCGAAAGCTGATTGCCTGGATGCTCAGGGATGTGCTGAGAGAGAAAATTTTCTCCCTCCTCAGCGACTGCCTGTCCGATGAGGAGATTGACCGTCTGGCTCTCAAAATTTATCGCCGGGAGACTGACCCCTATACCGAAGCCGACCGGCTACTCAGCCGTTTGAGGCGGAAATGAACGGGCAAGGGAGAAGGCGATGAAAATCAGGCGAGTGCATCATGTCGGGATTGCTGTCCGGAACCTGGAGGAGAGCCTGTCCCGGTGGAAGGCGCTTTTTGGAGTCAAAGCAAGTTCTATTGAAGAACTTCCGGAAAGGGGAGTGAAAGTTGCTCACCTGGAGTTTAACGAGGGACCAGTTCTGGAGTTTGTCGCCGCGCTGGGTGAGGCTTCTCCTTTGACCCGCTTTCTTGAAGGCCGCGGGGAAGGAATTCATCACCTGACGCTTGAGGTTGAGGACCTCGAAAGTGTCTTGGGCTATCTTAAAAAAAAGGGCCTGGAGCTCATTGACCAGGGGCCACGGCGAGGAGCAGGGGAAAGCCGGATAGCATTTGTCCATCCCAAGAGCTTGAACGGGGTTCTTCTCGAGCTCAGGGAAAGAAAAAAAGAGAAATCAGAGTAGCGATTCGCCGGAGGGAAGGCATGAGGGCTCAAATGGCCGGAAATTTTCTCGTTGTCATCGGGCTTTGTTTTCTCGTCATCGGCTTTCTCTTGAAACTGGGGGTTCGAATGAGCTGGCTTGGAAAACTGCCCGGGGATATCCTCATCCGCCGAGAAAACTTCACTTTTTATTTTCCTTTAGCCACGAGTTTACTATTAAGCTTTCTTTTGAGCCTGATTCTTTTTCTCGTCCTGAAGCTGACGGGGAAGCGCTAACCCTGGCCGCTGAGCGTGAGAACCCAGCGGGCGAATGCGCCTGCTTGTTCGAGGTCATGAGGGGTCGGGTGAGGGGTCGAAGAGGCAGCCATATCAGCCCATTCTTCGTGCTCGGGCGACTTCCTTAAGACTTCAAGTGCCTGAGGAGAAACTTTGCCTCGACAAGAAAAGGTCGACAGGATTTTTGCCTGAGAAACAGTGACAGCGGCATGTTCAATCGCTTCGCGGGAGAGGCGGCTTCCGATGAGTGCTCCATGAGTTGAGAAAAGGGCAATTTTTTTGCCGGGAGGAATCTTCTTCAGAAATCTCTCCACCTGGGGCGGAACACTATGAGCGTGGACGGGAAATCCGATGAAGATCAACTTGTATTCCTCAAGGTCCTCCACTTTATCAATGGGCAGAATAGCCTTTGGTTCCGGCAAATTCTCGAAGATGGCTTCAGCTACCTGCCTCGTATTCCCTGTCAGGCTGTAATAAGTTACTAGAATTTTCGACATGGCCCTATTCTTCCATAATTCGCTCCGAAATTCCAGCTTAGGCGCGCGGCAGGCGTATCGTGATCAAAGTCCCTTTGCCGACTTCGCTTTCGACCTGGATTGACCCTCCATGCTCTTCGATAATCTTCTTGGCGATGGGAAGACCAAGCCCTGTCCCCACCTCTTTGGTCGAAAAATATGGGTCGAATATCCTCTCCAGCACCTCTCTCTTCATCCCGGGGCCTGAATCCTTTACCTGGAGGATTACACTCTCAGGGGTGGAAGTGAGTCTGATTTCGACGATTCCTTTACCTCCTAAGGCTTCAATGGCGTTGATGAAAACGTTTCGGAAAGCAATTTTAATTTTGGACTGGTCTCCAACAAGAGCGAATGATTGACCTTCGCTGATTTCCCGGAATTTGACCCTGTCAGTGAGCATTTTCCGGTAAGGAGTGATGACTTCTTCGACGACAGCTCTTAAATCGAAAAGTTCTTTTTTGAGGGTGGACACGCGACTCAGCTCGAGAAATTCTTGGGCAGTGCGGCGGAGGTTTTCCACCTCGGTGATGATGTAAGAGACAGATTCTTTGATCGCGGTATCAAAATCTTCGGGCCGGTCTTCATAAACGCGAAGCAAATGCTCGGCCGAAAGCTGGATGGGAGTGAGCGGGTTTTTGATTTCGTGGGCAATCCGCTGGGCCATTTCTGCCCAGGCTGCCTTTTTGCTCAGCTCGGCAATCTCCTGCTGGTGCCGCTTGAGGTTCTTGATCATGGTGTTGAACCCTTCAATCAACATTTTCATTTCATCGTGGGATTTGTGCTCGATAAAAATATCCAGGTTGCCCAGGCTGACTTCCCGGGTCCCAGCCAATAGCTTCTGAACAGGCGAAATAATCGTCTGGCCAATTCCCCTGGCAAAAAGGAGGACAAGGGAAATAAAGAAGACGCTGACGAAGACAAGGAATTCGACGAGTTCCTCCGTCGCCCGACTGATTTCTTCTTCCTCGAACGGGAAAGGCAGGGAGATAAGGAAGCGCGACTGGAAGATAGTGTAGGGAATCGTCAAACTCTGGAAAGAATAGCGGCCGATTTTCTGCCGCTGGGTATAGAAAGGTCGATTCTCATGCCAGACCCGGTAGAATGTTTCGCCGTCAATGAGCTCGGGGAGGAGTCCCCAATCGTAGAACTCTCGCCGGCTGGAAGAAACGAGATGTCCATTCCTGTAAAGGCTGACGTCATTGGCAATAGCTGAACTAATCCAGAGGACTAGGTCGTCAGTCGGCGCTATGAGCGTGGTTTTCTCCTCCTCTTGAAGGAAGGCAAAATCCTGCATGACATTACGGGCAAAATTGGCGTGAATTTCTGCTTTTTCCAGGAACCGATGAGAGAAAAGCCGGCTAAAGTAATTATGGGAAAAAAAGCTGAAGAGCAGAAGCGAAGCCAGGGTAATAGTGATAAAAGCTGTGTAGACACGGCTTGAAAAGGACCACAGGAAGTTCTTCCAGATTTTTCTTCCCCTGGTCAATGCGATTAGAAGATAAGCCAGGAGAAAGATGAGGGAATAGAAAAAGAAAAGTTTCAGGAACTCCACGGCCAGCACAAGGAAGCTCGGCCGTGGCGCAAAAAACGAGTAGATGCGACCTTCAAACTCAAAATAGAAGGCGTCATAGGTTCTGTTACGGTCGCGAAAACTTTCCCACACCGGCTCACTCGAATGCGCCAGCCGGGTGAGAACAGCTGGCGGTATCCCGGAGGAAATCCGGTTCGGGTTGAAGACCATCTTCCCTTTGCCGTCGTAGATGGCAAAACCAAACTCTTCCTGATGGAGAGAAGGTAAAGAGCTGACTTTGAGAAGCTCGAAGTAGGGATTGGCCGAGTAGAGAAAGGGAAGCATCTCCGGGTCAACAGTAAGATAAAAAGCCGTCCTCCCCAAATAACGGTCGCCTGAGAACCAATCTTTGTAGCCGAGGACGAATTCCCTTTCTTTGCCGAGTGAGGGGACGCGGAGCCTTAAAACGGACCATGCCGGGCTGATGGGAAAATCAATATCTGGCCTGAAAAGTTGGGGAATGTTGAGCGAAAATCGCGACAGGATTTCGCCCTCAGGGTCGAGAATCTCCAAGGTTGAATACCAGTTGAACTTGGCCACAAGGGTATTTTCCCAGAGGTCTCGGGCCAGGGCCCCGGGTGAAAGTCCCTCCAGGAAGGAGAGGATGGATTCCTTTCTTTCATCGATGGCCGGCAAGGATTGGCGAAGGAGAAAGTCAGCCCATTCTTCCTGAGAGATGATGGTGCTGGGAAGAAAATCCTGGAGAAGTTGTTTCGACCGGAGGGAAGAATGGACCCGAAGGTGGGCTGAGTTGAAAAGACCGGCCAGCAAGAGCCCTGCCAAGATGACTTCCTTTTTTCTCCCGAGAGAAGGCTGGCCGGCAACAAGAAAGACAAAAATGAGCCCTGCGGCCTCGAGCAAGAGAACAATCCCTGTCCCTCCATGGAGAAGAGAGCGAAAGAGAAGGAGAGTGAGGATGATGGCGAGTGGTTTCCAGGGTTGAGAAACAAGTCTTCGGGAAAAGAAGAAAACCAGACCGAGCAGGAGACCCCATGTCAAAAGCAGAGAAAAAAGGCTGAGGTGGAGGAGAATAAAGGAAAAGCTCGGTCGTGACCGAACAAGATTCAAGTTAGAGTTAAGAACAAGCCGTGAAAGGATGGCATCATAGAGAAAAAGAAGCGCTACGGCTATGATTCCGGCAAGGGTTGTCAGAACCCATGCCCAGACCTTTGATACGGCCATGCTTTTCTGTTTGTGGAGGGTGGCCAAGGGAATCCCCAGGCACGCAGTGAGCAGAAAAAAGAAAAAAGAGGTGAGAAAGATATCAGCCGGAGATTTGGTCAGACCACCCAGAGAGGAGAAGCCGGCCAAAGCAGGAGAGAAAATCTTCAAAGACTGGATTTTTTCCAGGTGACTGAGCTGAAGGAAAAGCATGCGCACGCCCAGAAGAGCCAAGACAAAAAAGAAAATGGGTCCGGTTTTGATTTTTCGAGTAAATAGGTAGTTCTTGGCTAAAAAGAGGAGAACGAGGAACAACGAGATGATGGATAAGCCGATCGCGGCGAAAATGAAATTCTCCTTGAGAAGGAATTGCGAGGCGGCGAGGGGAGGAGAACTCAAGTTCACCGTGGCCACAATTTCCCCTCGCTTGTTCCGCAGGGGAAAGAAAATCGTTTGGATTTCACTCCGCGACCGAGGTTGGCCCACATACTCGTCCTTGTGCCGCGAAAAAATCTTTTCGAAGCCACTTACGTCCTCCCGAAAATCCCAGAAATCCACGTGACAATTTCTTTTTAAAGCCTGGTTTAAGAAATGGTAGTCCTCGAGGTAGGGCGCTTTGATAGGGGGCTGGAAGGCAAGCAGCCTCGAGACCACGACATACTCAGAGGAGCGGACCTGGCGGGTGGCCAGCAAATAAACGGAGGCCTTGTTCCGAACGACCAAAGTGGAAGCTGAAGAAGGCGTGAAAAAATCGATGACGTTGCCCCTCCAGACGGCCAGTTTTCCATCCTCTTCAAAGTAGGCCAAACCCTCGACCTGCGGGTCGATGACACTTTTCTGGAAGAGTTCAAAAATTTGACTTTTCCCAGTCGGAAAAGGAAGGCGCAAGAGCTTCTCTAACTTCATTTCGAGTTGGGTCTCCAAGGTCAGAAATTCTTTCTTGATTGCCCGAGCTTGTTTTCTGAGGGAGAGCAGGCTCTTTTCGTCGTGCCTGGTGGTCACGAGTGGGGGAAGGACAAAAGAAAGAGCACCAGAAAAAAGAGCCAGCAGGGCAATCCCTACAAAGCTCGAAAGAAGTTTGGACTGGCGAAGCTGAGGACCAAGTGGTGTCAAAGTTTCTGCGCCTTAAGCTCGGCGATTCTCCAGCTCCGAGCATGCTTATCGGTTTGCTCAATCAGGTAGAAAAAGACGAGAAAAACATACTGGTTGTTGTTCCGGTTGTTCTTGAAGGACCATCTTGCCCTGAAAATCAAGCTCTTGCCGCCTGCTGGCGGAGCGAATTCTCGGTCAGCAAAGAATTCAAAAGTTGTATAAGCGGAAAAAATTCTTTGAAACAAAAAATAAGCCTGTTGAGCTGAGACATGGTCGGAAAAAGATAGAGGCTCTGGAAGGGATATGTTGAGTCGCTGCTTTGAGGTGAAAAGAGGGCCAAGAAGCTCGGAGCTGTTTTGAAAAAACGCGCTCTCGATGTTTTTAATTGTCTGAGAAAATAAAGCTAGGCTTAAAAGCCACGGAAGCACACCGGCGTGAGCCACTCTTAAAATATTAACATAGATTTTTCAAAAAGGACAAGCTGAACGCCAATCTTGAGCTTCGCTAAAAGGTAGCTTCTTTTCAGCGATGGAAGCTCGTTTGAAAAAAATGTTTCGATACTGAGCCCTCTGGATGAGCCACATGATTCGAGAATGAACCACGATCGAAATCATGGACTAATTCAATAAACAACGCTTCGCTTAGGAGCGACCTATGAAAAGGGAGCGACTCGCCTCAAGAAGCTTTTTTTCTTTCCTTGCTTTTGACAAGCAGGCTTACGCTTCTTTTTTCTCCTCTTCTTTTTTCTCCTCAGCCTTGGTTTCCTCTTCGAGCTTCTTGGTTCTGATGGCGTCTTTGATGCTGCTAATTCCGGCAATCACAGCAATCAAGCCGCCAAAAAAGAGGACGGGCGGGATGCAGCCAAAGACGAGCTCATAAAACTCTCGCCACCAAACGAAAATTACCAAAACAAGGCCGGCAGCCATGGCGATGAGACCACCGATGATCGCGAGGTATTTTCCCATAAGAACACCTCCTCTTTTTTAATTTGTCGAGGCGCATTATAGCAAAACTCCTGGCGCGAAGCAATAATTTTTTATCTGGTAGACCGGGACTTCAGGATGGGATAGAATAGACTAAGATAAGGAGAACCGATGTCGACTTCAAAGCAAGCCATAAGTTTTTTGGTGCTGGCGGTTTGTTTTCTATTGGCTTGGCAACCAGGTTTGCAGCCAGAAGAGACAGAGACACGCCGGCCTTTCTCGGTTGGAGATATCCAGGCGCTTGCAGGAACCATGCAATCAGGGTATCTCCGAGTCCCAGAGAAGGATGGAATCGGGACGAGCATCCCGATCACTCTCATCCACGGGGCGAGAGATGGGAAATGCCTCGCCCTCATCGCAGGCATTCACGGGTATGAGTATCCTCCCCTTCTTGCTCTTTACCGTCTCAAGGAAATGGTCGACCCTGGCCAGCTGGCCGGAACGCTCATTCTTGTCCATATTGCCAATCTGCCTTCTTTCCAAAGAAGGACAATCTACTATAATCCTTTTGATTGGAAAAACCTCAATCGTGTGTTTCCCGGTGACGCCCAGGGGACGCTCAGCCAGCGAATTGCTTATGTCTTAACCGAAGAAATCGTCAAGAAGTGCGATGCTCTCATCGACCTTCATTGCGGGGATGGGAACGAAGCCCTCATTCCCTACACTTACTGGATGAGGAGCGGAAATAAGAAACTGGACGAAATGACCCGGCAAATGGCTCTTGCTTTTGGCATAAGTCCCATCATCATCGACGATACCCGGTCTAAGAAACTCGAGGAGGCGAAATACCTGGGCAACACCGCCATCCTTCTCGGCAAACCTGCCATCACCACTGAATCAGGAGACCTGGGCAGGACCGACGAGTCTTCCATTCGCCGCAACATCAGCGGCATTTTGAGCGTCATGAGGCTTTTCCAGCTGTTGGAAGGACAGCCAGATTTTCTGACCGAGCCAGTCTGGATTGACCGGTATGAAGTCGTCTACTCAAAAACCGATGGGCTTTTTTATCCCCATGTCGAAAAGGGAACCTTTGTTCGGGAAGGCCAACTGATTGGGGTCACCACGGATTATCTTGGCGTTGCCAAAGAAAGGTTGACGTCTCCCTTTACCGGACTCATTCTTTATATCATCCAGACCCCGCCAACGAGCGTCGGCGAACCGCTCTTCGAGGTAGGGAGGATTCAAAATCCCAGACAGCCAGAACCGTGATGGGCATCCGGGCGGTAATTTTTGACCTTGATGGTACCATCGTCGAATCTCCTTATAATTGGCCAGAGATAAGAGAAAAAATTGGTGCCGCTGGACAGCCTATCTTGAGTTACCTTAGCACGCTCAAGGAACCCGAAAAGTCCCGACAGATGCGCCTCCTGGCCGGGTTCGAAAAAGAAGCAACAAAAAAAGCCAGGCTCAAGAAGGGGATAAAAGGATTCCTCTCTTTCTTGAAGAAAAAAGGCATCCTCATCGCGCTGGTAACGAACAATACCAGGAAAAATGTAGATTTTCTTGTTCGCAAGTTTGGCCTTCAGTTCGATATCATCCTGACCAGAGAGAGTGGTTTATGGAAGCCTTCTGGAGCTCCCTTCCAGGAAGTCATGACGAAGCTGGGAGTCAAACCGGCCGAATGTGCGGTTGTCGGTGATTCCCTTTTTGACCTTAAGGCTGGCCAAGAAACAGGAGTAAAAAGAATCTTTCTTTTGGGGTGGGGCAGAGAAAAGCCTACCCTTCCCGGGGCTGAAGTTCATCCTTCAGTGAGTTCCCTCCGGGAGAAATTTGCCAACCTGGTGACCGATAAGCCCCGGCGGAGAAAGCGGCAGAAGCGGGACGGTAACGAAAACGCCGGCGGCGAGTTTTAATAAGGGGAGGGAATAAGGGCCAAGGAGGTCAGATATGAAAACGGGGATCAGAATTTGGCTCTGGATTTTTATTGCCGGGCTTTCAACTGAGCTTTTTGCGGACGGCTTTATCATCCCCCGGCCGCGGCCAGGGGAGACCATCCCTCCCTTGACTGTCAGATACCACCGGGTCAAAGTCGAAATCCGCGACCAGCTGGCCCGGACCTCAATCGACCAGGTCTTTTTTAATAACCATGACCGGGACATCGAAGGAACCTTCATTTTCCCGTTGCCCAGGGATGCTTCCGTCTCTGAGTTTGCTCTGTTCATCGGCGAAAAAAGAGTTGAAGCGGAGATTCTGGATAGCCAGCAAGCTCGCCAGATGTATGAGGAGATTGTTCGGCGGCTCAAGGACCCCGGTCTCTTAGAATACATTGGCCGAAATGCCTTCCGCGCCCGCGTCTATCCGATTCCCGCCCGCGGTGAAAAAAGGGTCACCCTTTCCTATGAGGAAGTCTTAAAAGAAGAGCGGGGGATTATCCGCTATCTCTACCCTCTGAATACCGAGCGATTCTCTCTCCGACCTCTCGAAGAAATCGTCATTTCCGCTGCCATCCGCTCGCGAAGCCCGATCACTAACGTCTATTCCCCGTCGCACCGTGTGTCGGTAAGAAAAGAGAGCGCTAACACGGCGAAAATTGGGTTCGAGGAAAAGAATGTCAAGCCGGACAAAGATTTTGTCCTCTACTATTCGGTTTCCCCGGCCGAAGTCGGCTTGTCCTTTTTAAATTACGAGGACAAAGAGGACCAATACTTTATGCTCCTCGCGGCTCCGCCTTTTAGCGAGGCAAAGGAAAAGGTCATCAATAAGAACCTCGTTTTTGTCCTGGACAGCTCAGGGAGCATGAGGGGAAAGAAGATCAAGCAGGCCAGAGATGCAGCTCGCTACATCATCAGTCATCTGGACGAAAGGGACCAATTCTCCATCCTCGACTTTGACGACGGGGTGACGGCCTTTTCGGAAGGGATTGTTCCGGCCACGGCGGCCAATCAGGCGAAGGCCGTTGAGTTCATCGATTCGGTCGAGGATTCGGGAGGCACGAACATCCACGATGCTTTGCTCCGCGCCTTCCGGATGATGCCGCGGGGGGAAAGGCCGAACTATGTCCTTTTCCTCACCGACGGGATTCCCACCGTGGGGGTAACTTCGGTTCTCGAAATTTTGAAAGAGGTGGCCAAAGCGAATACTTCAGCCGGGAGGTTGTTTGTCTTTGGCGTTGGTCACGATGTCAACACAGAGCTATTGGATAAGCTGGCCGCAGAGAACAGAGGAGCCTGCGTTTATGTGGGCGAAGACGAAGACCTTGAACTGGCGCTGTCCAGTTTCTACGAAAAAATCTCTTCGCCGCTTCTCTCCGACTTGAGCCTCGAGTTTAAAGGTATCGAAGCTTACCAGACTTATCCGCGCATCTTGCCGGACCTCTTTCGCGGCTCTCAGATTGTTCTCCTGGGTAAGTACCGAGGAAAGGGACCTGTTTCCGTTGTCCTCAAAGGAAGGGTGGGAAAGCAGGAGCGTGAATTCGTCCTCGAGAAGCAGAGCCTTGGTCAGGACGAAGAGCTCAACTTTCTGCCTCGTCTGTGGGCGGCTCGGCGCATTGGCTATCTCCTCGAAGAAATCCGTCTTCAGGGAGAGGAGAAAGAACTTGTCGATGAGGTCCGTCGACTGGGACTTAAGTTTGGCATCGTCACGCCTTACACCTCTTTTCTAGTGACAGAAAAAGAGAGACTCTCGATTGCTGCCGCCTCGCCAGAGGCCCAGGAAGCGCTGGCCCAACGTCAAGTCACGGGTGCTGGGGCGGTTAAGCTGGCCCAATCTACCCAGACCTTCAAATCCCTGGACCAGGCCCCCCTTCTTACTTCGGAGAGAATTCGCTACAAAAACGATAAGACGTTCTATTTCCGGGATGGATTCTGGGTGGATAGCTTGTATCAAGAAGGGAGTCCTGTGGTCGAAATCCAATTCAATTCGGAGAAATACTTCCGTTTGCTGCGCGAGAAACCACGGCTCGCCCCTTACTTTTCGGTTGCTTCAAACCTCATCCTGACTGATGAAGGCATAAATTACAAAATCAAAGGGGAAAACAGCGAATAGCTGATTAGTCTTTTTCGACTACCATTTTACTCGGCAACTACTTCTTTACTCGTTTTTCCTGGTGTGCTATAAAAGGCCCTGGTTGACCGGGAAAGGAGAAGGAATGAGCGAGGCGACGCTGCTTGTCTTGGCGGCGGGAATTGGACAGCGCTACGGTGGTCTCAAGCAGCTTGATCCGGTTGGTCCCGGCGGTGAGACTATCCTGGATTATTCTCTTTACGATGCTCTTCTCACAGGCTTTAATCGAGCTGTCTTCGTTGTTCGCCGCGATATCGAAGGAGCCTTCTGGGAAGGAATAGGAAATTACTGGAAGAAGCATCTGGCCGTCGATATCGTTTTCCAGGAAATCGATGCCGCTCTGCCTCTTTCTTTTGCTGCGCCCCGGGACCGCCGCAAACCATGGGGAACGGCTCATGCTGTGCTCGTCAGCGGCCCGGTAATCCGAGCGCCCTTTGCCGTCATCAACGCCGATGATTTCTACGGCCGTTCTGCCTTTGAGGCGATTTTTACCTGGCTCCAAGAAAGTCCTCGATGGCCAGACCAAGAAGAATATTGCTTTGTAGGCTATCCCTTAGCGGAAACGCTTTCCAAGTTTGGGGCTGTCTCTCGCGCCGTTTGCACTTTGGGTGAAGGAGGCTTCCTGAGATCTATCCAGGAGATGACGAGCATCGAAAAAAGAGGCTCCTCAATCCGAGCTCGGACGGTCGATGGAAAGTGGACAGAGATGAAAGGCGATGAGATGGTCTCCCTGAACTTGTGGGGATTCAGGCCGTCGGTTTTTTCCTTTCTCGGTGAACATTTTGCTTCTTTCCTTAAAAACTCCGGAACCGACCCGGCGGCAGAGTTTTTTTTGCCCACAGTCATGAATGAGCTCGTCGCCAGCGGAAAGGTCCGGGTTCGTTGTCTTCCGGCGGGGGAAAATTGGTTTGGGATAACTTACCCTGAAGACCTGGAGTTGGCTCGGGATCGAGTTCAGAAGCTTGTGGCCGGCGGGCTTTATCCTGAAAAAATCCGAAAATGAGGGAAAAAGTGGTTACGGAATTCAACCTGGAGAAGATTTTCGATGAATTTGTGATTGATGGGGTCTTTGCCAGTTGTCAGTATCTTAAGGTCGGGCACATTAATGACACCTTTTTGGTGGAAGCGGAGAACGAGCGGGGAAAAAGCCAGTTCATTTTCCAGCGAATCAATCACTTTGTCTTCCCTGACCCGGAAAAGCTGATGGCCAATTTCCAGAAAATCACGCACCATCTCCGGAGCAAACTGGAGAAGATGCCAGGACGCAACCCTGACCGGGAGACATTGAACCTTGTCCCTTCAAGGTCCGGAAAATGGTATTGCCGCACGTCCGAAGGAGAATTCTGGCGGGCCTACCGCTTTGTCGGAAATGCCCATATCCTCAACGTTGCCACCCGGCCTGAACAGGCTTTCGAAGCTGGCCGTGCTTTTGGCTGCTTCCAGAAGTTGCTGGCTGACCTGCCTGCCTCTTCTCTTTACGAGACGATTCCCTTTTTCCATCATACTCCACGGCGGCTGGCCAGGTTTAAAGAGACGCTGGCTGCCGACCCATTCGGCCGGGCGGTGCAAGCTAAAGATGCCATTGCTTTTGTCTTTGAGCACTCGGGAATGGTCTCGGTGGTTACCGACGGGCTTGAGGATGGACGATTGCCGCTCCGGATAACCCACAACGACACCAAGATCAACAATGTCCTTTTTGATGATGAAACCGGTAAGGCCATATGTATCATCGACCTCGACACGACGATGCCCGGTTCTTCCTTGTATGATTTTGGCGATATGGTGAGAACGACGACTTGCCGGGCCGAGGAGGATGAAACCGACCTTTCTAAGGTCAAAATGGAGATGGACCTGTTCTCAGCCCTGGCTGAAGGCTATCTTCGGGAAGCCGTCGAATTTCTCACTCCGCCAGAAATCGAGCTCCTTGCTTTTTCGGGGCAGCTGATTACCTTCACCATTGGTCTGCGCTTCCTTACCGATTTTTTGGCCGGAGACGTCTATTTTCGGACGAACCGGCCTGGCCAGAATCTCGATCGGGCGAGGGCTCAGTTTGCCCTGGTCAGGTCGATGGAGAAGCAGGCCGCTGAAATGGAAGCGTGCATTCGCTCGCTGAGCAAGAAGTAGCCCTGCTTTATTTGACGAAAAGCCAGTGCGGAGGGAGCGGCTGTTTTTCCAGGTCTGGTCCCTCACACCATACTTCTAGCTGACGGAAGCCTCCTTTCTGGAAATAGGAGATTGAGATCGGGTGTCTTCCTGCTTCGAGAGAAATCTTCCCGCTTGTTTCTTTGAGCCCAAAAAGCCCTTCGTTGCGGACGACTTCCTTTTCGCCGATGCAAATCGCAGCTCCATCGTCAGAAATTAAAGTGAAGACATAATCTCCTGCGGCCGGGATGTCGATCATGCCATTAAAGAGAACGGCGAAATCTCTTTCCCTTGGCTCGACAGCTTCAAGGAGCAGGTCATAGACTCGGCCGACCCTGGCCGGTGGGAGTCCACGAAGGTCAGGTAGCCTGAACCAGGTACCTTCATAATAGGCATACTCAAGGCCGTTTTTTGCCTCATCGACAAGGCTGATGAAAGTCCGGATTGTCCGGCTTCCCCGGCCTCCAGCAAGGAAGGTGCGCGCCTTGAGGATTAAGCTCTGATCAATTTTAATCGGCTGGGTGTAACCGGGTGACTCTCGCGAGGGCTCGGAGCCGTCTAAAGTATACCGGACATCAGCTCCGGGATAGGGGAGCCCTATTTCAATCATAAAAGGGATGAAGTTGATTTTTCGGCCCCCGATGCTTTCGGGGGGCGGAAGTCTAAAATTAGTATCCATTGCGGCAAGGCGGTCGTAATGAGGGATGAGCCGGCGTGAAAAATCCTCGAAATTGCGCAAGTCCTTCCGGGTCCAGACGACCTCACTCAAGGCCAGCAAGCGGGGGAGGAGCATGTATTCGACTTGTTCGAAAACAGGCATATACTCTGTCCAAAGGTTCGCCTGGGCCCCGAGAATGTGCTTGGCCTGTTCGGGCGTGAGCTCATCGGGAACGGGTTCGTAAGCATAAACTTTCTCCGATCTAAGATACCCGCCGATGGCCTTGGGTTCGTCAACCTTTCCCTGATAGTAATCAAAATAACAGTGGGACGTGGGCGACATGACGACGTCGTGTCCAGATCGTGCAGCTTCGATGCCGCCAGCCACCCCTCGCCATGACATAACCGCAGCGTTAGGGGCAAGGCCACCTTCGAGGATTTCATCCCAGCCGATGAGCCTTTTGCCTTTCGAGTTAAGGAATTTCTCGATGCGGCGGATAAAGTAGCTCTGTAATTCAGCCTCGTCAGCCAGGCCTTCTTCTTTAATCCGCCTCTGGCACTTAACGCAATTCTGCCAGCGGAGCTTCGGAACTTCATCCCCTCCGATGTGGATGAACTCCCCCGGGAAGAGGTCAATTACTTCGCTGAGCACATCCTCGAGAAAAGCAAAAGTTTTCTCATTCCCGGCGCAGTAAACATCATAGATGATCCCCCATTCCGTACCCACTTTGAACGGCCCGCCGGAACAGGAAAGTTCGGGATAGGCAGCCAGCGCGGCCTGACAGTGGCCTGGCATCTCGATTTCCGGGACGATCGTAATCTGGCGCTGCCGGGCGTAATCAACGACTTCACGGATTTCCTCCTGGGTATAGAATCCACCATGGGGCTGTCCATCGTCCATTGTCTCTTTTCGCCAGGCGGCCAATTCTGTCAGCCGGGGATATTTCTTGATTTCAACCCGCCAGCCCTGGTCTTCCGTGAGATGCCAGTGAAAGGTATTGATTTTGTACTTGGCCAGAATGTCGATATATTTTTTGATGCAAGCGACGGGGAAGAAATGCCGGCCAACATCCAGATGCACTCCCCGCCACCGAAACCTTGGCTTGTCCTCGATTTGAACGCACGGAACCTCCCAACGAATGCCTGGAGCGGGCTGACGGCTTTCCCAGGTTGGTGGAAGAAGCTGGGCCAAGGTCTGGAGTCCGTAGAAAAGACCCGACGGGTTGAGTGCTTCGATGGTTATGCTTTTCTTTGTCACAGACAGGGTGTAGCCTTCTGGACCCAGGCGGGTGAGGTCTTTTTTTAATCGGAGCAAAATAGCGTCATCAATTCTCTGTCCCGTCATTTTTTGAACCGGGATTGCAAACCCGGTCGCCAAGCGGAGCTGAGAAGCGAATCCTTCAGCTATGGCCAAGACCGGCTCTCTTTCGGGGTCGACGGCAAGTCGTGTTTTTGAGGTCAGCTGAAAAAATCCGGAGCCAACTTGCATTTTTTCAGGCTGGGGAATAACCGCCATATTGGATGGACGCTTGCTTTTCTGACCTAAGGCCCAAACAGGAATGAGGAGAATAAGGACGAGTGGTAAAACCGCAAGGCCAGGAAGCCTGTTATGGAAATCCATCGGTCTGCCTCCTTGTTCATTATGGATTGCGCTTCTTCCTTTATGCCAAACATAGATTTTTGTCAATTCCAGACGGAGGAAATGTCGCCGAACCTTCGCTCAGAATACTCCCTTTGGCCGGAGCGAAAGCCCTCGCTTCATCCGAGATCTTGATTTAGCGCGGACAATCGATAAAAATGGAGAGACTCCAGGTGAGGTGAGAATATGGACAAAGAAAAACTTCTACTCATCCCGGGGCCGAGCCCGGTTCATCCTCGTATCATCCAAAGCCTGGCCGCGCCAACAGTTTCCCACGTGGGCAAGGAAATGGTTGAAGAATTGGTCGCAGCTCTGGCTAATTTGAAAAAGATTGTCTTTTGCGAGAAGGGCGAGGCTTTTCTCATTGCAGGGTCTGGAACGCTGGCCATGGAGATGGCTCTCCTGAACACTGTAGGCCCACGAGACCGGGTTCTTGTGCTCTCCCAGGGTTATTTTGGTCACCGGATGGCTGAGATTTGCAAAACTTTCGGGCTTGAATACGAGCTTTTGGCCAGCCCATGGGGGAAGGCGGTCCCGCCCGAAGCGCTAGAAAAAAAACTCAATCAAAACAATTTTCAGGTCGTTGTCTCTACCCATGTGGACACGGCCACAGGTGCCTGCGCTCCCATTCAGGTTTATGCGGAGGTTCTCCGTGAGCGAGACCCTCTTTTTATCCTGGATGGCGTCTGTGCCACAGCGGGCATGGAAGAAAGGATGGATGACTGGGGAATTGATGTCATCTTGACGGCCGCCCAGAAATGCTTTGGCGTTCCTCCCGGGCTGGCTGTGCTTGTCCTCTCGGAACGAGCTCTGGACAAAAGAAAAACTATGCCATCTGTGCCTGCTTATTACTCTGACCTGCTGCGGTGGCTGCCGATCATGAAAGACCCGACCAAGTATTTTTCCACCCCCTGCGTTAATGAAATTCGGGCTTTCTACGAAAGCACGCGGATCGTGCTCGAGGAAGGGCTGGAGAATAGATTCCTCCGCCACAGCCGTTATGCCCGGGCGATCAGAGCTGCTCTCGAAGAACTGGGCTTCAGCCTTTATACGGACAAAGGCTTTTTAGCCGATACTCTTTCAGTCGTCTCATATCCTCCGGGCATCGAGGACAGAACCTTCCGTAGCCGCTATTATGAGAATGGCGTGGTTGTGGCTGGCGGCCTCGCTGAAACGGCCGGACAGGTCTTCCGGATGGGCCACATGGGGAATCTTTCCGTTTCTCAGGTTTATTTTGCTCTGGATGCCCTGGAAAAAACGCTGGCTGAGCTCGGTTTTGCGTTTGAACGCGGCATCAGCCGACGAGCGGCCAAGGCAATCCTGGGCGAATAATAGGGAGAAAAGTCGGCATGAAGAGTCGTGTCTTTTTTTTGGCCGCAGACCGACGGGAGGGAGACAAAGCTCTGGCTATGAAAACAGAAAAACTGTTTGTTGCCCTCGACCTCGATACTCGGGTTGAAAAGGGCGATTTTGTCGCCCTTAAAATCCATTTCGGGGAAAAAGGAAACACGGGTTTCATCAAGCCGGCCTGGCTGGAAGGGGTGATCACGCGGCTTCGGGCGCGGACAAACCGGGTTTTTTTGACCGACACCAACACCCTTTATGTCGGCGAGCGATCGAACGCGGTCGACCATATACGCCTGGCCGCGGCTCATGGCTTTTCCCTCGAGAAAACCGGCGCGCCCGTTCTAATTGCCGACGGTCTTGGCGGTGAAAATGATGAGGAGGTCCGGGTCGACCTTAAGTGGGTCAAAACCGCCAAAATTGCCAGCGGCATTGTCCGGGCCGATTTTCTGGTTGCCCTGAATCATTTCACAGGCCATGTTCAGACAGGCTTAGGGGCTGCTCTCAAAAACATCGGGATGGGCTGCGCCTCTCGCGCGGGCAAGCTGGAACAACATTCTGACGCCCACCCGCGGATTAACCCGAAAATCTGCCGCAATTGTAGCCTTTGCCTCGATTACTGCCCAGCTGGAGCCATCATCCAGAAGGAGGGGAGTGCTCATATCCTTGAGGACCGCTGCCTTGGATGCGGCGAGTGTCTGGTGGTCTGCAAATTAGGAGCGGTCAAGATGCGCTGGGATGCTGACTCTATCCGTGTCCAGGAAAAGATGGCTGAGTACGCTTTCGCTGTCTGGAGCCGGTTCAAGGATAAGGCTGGGTGCATAAACTTTCTCCTCCAGATTACCAAGGACTGCGACTGCATGTCTAAAGACCAACCAGAAATCATCGAGGATATAGGAATCCTGGCCTCTCTTGACCCGGTAGCCATCGACAAGGCCTCGGTGGACCTCGTTCTTGGGAAGCGGAAGAAAGATGTGCTCCGCCAGGGTTATGACATTGATTGGGCAGTCCAGCTCCGCCACGGCCAATCCATTGGCCTGGGCTCCCTTGATTACGAACTCATCCGCCTTGATTCATAAGATACCGCCTGCAGGGCGGATTGACCCTTTCAGAAAGTTCTTTCGCTCATGAAAGGACAGCGTCAGCGGCGAGAAGAATTCGAGCGTATCTTGGAGAGATTCTCTAACTCCATCCATGCTCAGGTGGAAAGAAGCGGCCTTCGCATGAGGGGTATTGACCCGGAAGACATCATCCAGGAAGTCCGGGTTCGGTTATGGAAAAGAATAGGCAGTGAGAAAAAGATCCTCCATCCACAGTCTTATATAAAGAGAGTCGTGAGTTCCGTGGTGATCGAGGAAATCGACAAGGCAAGGAGACGGGAGGAGCTTATCGTCCGGACTGGCCAGGAGGAGATGGGCGCAAAAGCGTCTCCGGCCAAAAAAGCGATGGTCTCTGAAATCCCTCTCCGAGTCATCGAAGAGGCTTTGAGCGCGCTCATCGAATCGCGGCGACGGGCGACCCGGCTTTTCCTGGTCGGGCTGACCATCGAAGAAATTTCGGCCGCCCTCCGCTGGAGTCCGAACAAGACCAGGAACCTCGTTTACCGCGGGCTCGCTGACCTCAAAACCGAGCTTTCAAGGAAGGGAGTCGATTATGAAGATTGATTTGGATGGCTTGAAATCTCTTTTCCAGGAACATGGTTCCGCGGAGCCCAGTCAGACGCGCGGGCCCTGTCCTGAACCGGAGAAGATTGTCGCCTTGCTAAGGTCCCAGCTACCGCGGAGAAAAGCTGAGAAAATCATTGACCACATCTTCGGGTGTTCAAGATGCGGCCAGGAATTCCGGTTTCTCCTGGGTGTTTTTAGAGAAGAGAAAATTCTTATCCAGGAGATAGAACGATGGCTGACGGACCGCTCTCTTTCCTCTGAGGCAAAAAACGTCTCCCCGCCTGCCGGCAAGGGAAGGAAGGGGTGGCCCTTTGTTCGTTCGTGGTCCTGGAGAACTGCGTCGGTTGTGGCCGCCGGGCTAATTATGGCGGTTCTTATTTTTTCTCTGCTGGTATTGCGCCACGTTGAGGAGTTTCGGACTGACTTTTTGGCCAGAGTTGAGCTTATTGAACCGATGGGAGAGGAAATTCCACGGGCTTCGCTTGTTTTCCACTGGAAGAGCCTCCGGCGCGCCGAGTCTTATGCAGTGAGTATTTATGATGACAACCTGAACCTCGTGTGGAAAAGTGTGCGAATCCCGGATACGAGGCTAATTCTTCCGGCTGAAGTAACTTTTGCCTTGGTTGAAGGGAAGCGCTATTTCTGGATGGTGACTGCATTTTCAGACGGGAGAGAAATCGGGTCGTCAGTAAAAAAGTTTATTTTGAAAAGATGACAGTCTGAGCCGCTGGAAAACAACCCGCGGCATCCTGACGGGCTGGCTGCTTGGGAGGAAAACTTCGAATAGAGTGAAAAAAGAATCGGGGAGGGGGGATTCGAACCCCCGACCCCAGCGTCCCGAACGCTGTGCGCTAAACCAGGCTGCGCTACTCCCCGCCAAGCGTTCCTATTATATCAAAATTCCCTGAAGATAAAAGCCTGGCCTTCATAAGTTAAGTCGAGCCCAAAATCAAGGACCATGAATCAGCCACGGCCATCTGGTCAGCCGCTTTCCGTTAATCGAGATCGAAGGGTCCTCCGGGATAAACAGAGAAAAAAACCACCTGGAGAAAGAAGACCGCAATGGGATTTGAATGTTGGGGGTAGGTCTTGTTGACTTCCTCAGCCTTTCCCATTATGAATAAACCTTGAAGGTTCCCTTTTCAGAAAGGAGATTGAGAAGGTGAGAACAAAACGACTCATTTTGGGGCTTATCTTTGGCCTCGTTTTATTTTCCGCCCTGGCGGCAGATAACGGGATGTGGATGCCCCACCAGATGAAGAGTCTAAACCTCAAAGCCATTGGCCTGCAAATTGACCCTGGGGACTTGTTCAGAAAGGACGGTACGGGACTAATGAGTGCCATCGTTAGCCTGGGGGGAGCGACGGGGGAATTTGTTTCTGACAAAGGGTTGATTTTGACTAACCATCATGTAGCTTTTGGTGCCATCCAGAGGGCTTCCAGTTCTGAAAAGGACTACATCAGAAATGGCTTTCTGGCCAGGGACCTGAATGAAGAAATACCCGCAGCTGGCTATGTGGCGGATGTCCTCCTTGGCTACGAAGAAGTGACCCCGAGGATAATGGCCAGAGTGAAGCCAGGCCTGACCTTCCGGGAAATCTATGATGTTGTCGAGAAAGCGGAAAAAGAGCTCATTGCCGAAGCCGAAAAGGAAAGCAAAGACATCCGGGCGGTTGTGGCGCGAATGTATAGTGGAAACCAGTACTATCTTTTCAAGTTTAAAAGAATCCGGGATGTGAGGCTTGTCTATGCACCACCTCAGGACCTGGGAAATTTTGGCGGCGAAGTGGACAACTGGATGTGGCCCCGGCACACCTGCGACTTTTCTTTTCTCCGGGCTTATGTCGCGCCGGACGGAAGTGGCGCTGAATTCAGCCCGAACAATGTCCCCTTCCGGCCGAGCTCCTTTTTGAAAATTTCACTTGAGGGAGTTAAGGAAGGAGATTTCACTTTGGTCATAGGGTATCCGGGACGAACTTTTCGAAACTACACGCTTTCCGAAATGCGGCTGGAAAAAGAAAGCTTGAAACGGAAGATTGAGCAATTCAAGGACATCATTGCTTTCTACGAGAAAGCCAGTCAGGGCAATCGGGATATCGAAATCAAATACGCCAGCCGATTGCGCGGGCTTTACAACTCGATGAAAAATTACCAGGGTAAGCTGGAGGGGATGGAAAAGGTTTCGCTCCTCACGCGAAAAGAGGCTTTTGAGAATGAATTCAAGGAGTGGGTAGGGAAAGATGCCGAGAGGCAGAAGAGCTACGGAGAGATTCTTGACCGCATCGACGAGTTCATGAAACGCTTCACTGGGTTTTACTGGAAAAATGAATCCCTTTCGGCTCTCACCGGGCCAGTGGCCGGGTCAACCATCCTCTCCCAGGGGTACTTGATTGCGAGGGCAGTCGAGGAAAGGCAGAAGCCTGATGCTGAGAGGGAACCCCCTTTCCAGGAAAGAAATCTTCCCTCCCTGAAGCAGACTATCCAGCTTGCCGAGCGAAGTTATGATTTCCCAACGGACAGGGCATTTTTGAAGCACACGCTCAAGAAATTCCTCACCAGATCCGCGGAAGAAGTGCCCGCTGCTTGGCAGCCTCTAATGGCAAGCAAGTCTGAACAGGCTATCGAGGAATATGTGGACCGCCTTTATAACAGGACGGTCCTGGCCGATCCGAAGAGAAGGTTAGACCTTCTTCTGCTCAGCCCGGTCGAATTGCGTTCGCTGGAAGACCCTGTGATTGAGTTAGCTCTTGAGCTCGAGAAGGAGCTCAAGATTTTGCGGGAGGAGAGCAAATCCTTGACCCAAGAAAGAATTGAGCTCAAGAAGGTCTATGAGGCCGCCCTGCTCGAGAGGAGCCAGGGGAAGTTTGCTCCCGACGCCAACGGGACGATCCGTTTTACTTACGGCATCGTCGAGGGTTATCGACCTAAGGATGCGGTGTTTTACCATCCGCTGACCACACTGAAGGGGGTCATGGAAAAAGATACAGGGGAATTTCCGTTTCGGGTGCCGGAAAAACTCAAGCAGCTTTACCAGGCCAGAGATTTTGGCCGCTACATGGATAAGCAGCTTAACGACGTGCCGTGCTGTTTTCTCAACACGGCTACGGTTACCGGCGGGAATTCGGGGTCCCCGACGCTCAATGCCCGAGGCGAACAGGTGGGAATCATCTTTGATATGACTTACGAGAGCGTAGTCGGAGATTATGATGTCCTTCCAGAACTTCAGCGCGCCATCAGCGTCGACATCCGGTATGTCCTTTTTATTACCGAAAAATTCTCCGGGGCAACTCATATTCTCAAGGAGCTCGGTCTTTAAATGGCTCTGAAGCGGCCAGGCATCTGCGCCTCATTCATGGGTCAAAAAGGGTTTGTCTTTATCGGCTTTTCTCTCCTTCTTGTGGCCTCCGCAGCTCTCACCCAAGGATGCGTGCGTTCATCGAATGAAAAAAGCGTGATCCTGGCCGGCTCGACAAGCATTCAGCCATTCGCTGACCGCTGGGCTGAAGTCTATATGAAGGAACATCGCGGGTGGACTATTGATGTTCAGGGCGGCGGCTCAAGCGCTGGAATTCAAGCCGCAAGGTCAGGTGCCGCCGATATCGGCATGTCCTCTCGCGAGCTAAAACCCGAGGAAAAAGACTTGCTTGAAGTGGTCGTGGCTTGGGATGGTCTGGCCATTATTGTCCATCCTGCAAACCCCGTTGTTGAGCTCAGCCTCATCCAGGTTCAGAATATTTTCGCCGGGAATATCAAGACCTGGAGTTTAGTTGGAGGTCCGGATAAACCTATCCACGTGGTGACCCGGGAAGAAGGCTCGGGAACGCGCGGCGCCTTTCAGGAGATGGTCATGGGCAAGGTTCGCATCTTTCGCAGCGCGATTGTCCAGGATTCCAACGGCACGGTGAGGGAGATAGTGGCTAACGACCCTTATGCTATCGGCTATATCTCGCTCGGTCTGGTCAACGAAAGAGTCAAGGCGGTTCGTCTTGACGGGGTTGAGCCTTCTCCTGAAAGCATCGAAGAGAAAAAGTATCGACTGGTCAGGCCCTTTCTTTTTTTAACGGCCGGTCCACCGCGGCCTGGGGCCAGGGAATTCCTTAATTTCGTCCTCTCTCGGAAAGGGCAGCAGCTCATTCAGGCGGAGGGCTTGATTCCTGTTTTTAAGGAATAACTCGCCATGACTCAACTGGAAAAAAGAGAAACCCTGATCCGCATCAGCCTCCTCGTCGTCGCCTTTTCTGCTGTCTCTGTTCTTCTCATGATCACGTTCTTTATTTTTGCCGAGGGGACGCCGATTATGTTCAAATACGGGTTTAAACAATTCCTCTTGAGCCTGGACTGGTATCCGACTGAGGGGAGTTACGGCCTGCTACCGATGGTCGTCGGGTCGATTCTGGTTACCGGGGGTGCTTTGGTCATCGGAGTCCCTTTTGGCCTAGCCGGTGCTGTTTTCCTGACTCAATTCTCTTCGAGGAGGATACGGCGAATCATCAAGCCCGTGATTGAACTTCTGGCCGGCATTCCATCAGTAGTTTACGGGTTCATCGGGGTCGTTGTCCTCGTGCCGTTCATCCGCGAGACTTTCGGCGGCCCAGGGCTATCTGTCCTGGCCGCCTCCGTTATTCTCGGGATCATGATTCTGCCGACCATTTTAAGTATTTCGATTGATTCACTAGAAGCTGTTCCTCCTTCCTACCGTGAAGGTTCGATTGCTCTGGGAGCAACGCGCTGGCAAACCACCCGGATGGTCATGTTCCCGGCAGCGCGGTCCGGGATTATCGCCAGCATCATTCTGGGGATGGGAAGGGCTGTCGGAGAAACGATGGCAGTGATTATGATTGCCGGCAATGCTATTGCTATCCCCCGGTCACTTCTTGACCCCGTTCGTACCCTGACCTCGAACATCGCTCTCGAGATGGGGTATGCCAGCGGCGAGCATCAAGAAGCCCTTTTTGCCACCGGAGTGATTCTGTTTATCATCATCATGGTCCTTAACACGGCGGCCAATCTGGCCTCTAAAAAAAGAAGGATGTGAAGATGGCCCTGGACAGGAGGACCGAGCAAAAACTGGTCACTGGCGTCCTCTGGTTTTTGACTTCGTTGACCATCTTTGTCTTGGTCTTCATCATTATTTTTATCTTGAAAAGGGGACTGCCTGTCCTCAGTCTCAAGTTCCTCTTGACTAATCCTCAAGAAATGGGCAAAGTCGGGGGAATCTTCTCGACAATCATCGGTACCATCGTTCTGGTCGCGATGGCTGTCCTCATCGCGACTCCGCTCGGCCTCGCGACAGCTATCTACCTCACCGAGTATACGCGGGAAAATATGGTCACCCGAATTATCCGCTTTGGTGCGGAATGCCTGGCCGGTATTCCGTCCATCATTTTCGGACTCTTCGGCTTTATCCTTTTTGTGACCAAGCTGAAGTTCGGATGGTCAATCCTCAGCGGCAGCTTAACGCTGGCCTTCATGATCCTGCCGACGCTCATCCGGACGAGCGAGGAAGCGATCAAGGCGGTTCCTTATGCTTATCGGGAGGTTAGCTTTTCTCTGGGGAGCACGAGGTGGCAGACGGTGACTAGGGTCGTTTTGCCTTCTGCTTTGCCCGGGATTGTCACGGGAATCATCCTTAGCATTGGCCGGAGCATCGGCGAGACGGCGGCTGTCATTTTCACGGCTGGAAGTGCTTTGCATTTACCTACCTCGATTTACTCCTCGTCCCGAACGATGTCGGTTCACTTCTATATCCTGGCCCGAGAAGGCATCTCGATGTCTAACGCCTACGGAACGGCGGCGGTGCTCATCCTGGCCATCCTGGCGATCAACCTGATAACCTATTCCATGATGAACAGGTTTATGAGAAAGTATTGCTAGCAGGGAGGAAAACGGAGAGATGGCGCGTCCGGCAATTCGAGCTCAGGACTTCAGCCACTTTTTTGGAACCAAGCAGACGCTGAAAAATATCAACCTGGATGTCCAGCCGAATGAGATTCTGGGCATCATCGGCCCGGCAGGAAGCGGTAAGTCCACCTTCCTTCGCTCTCTCAACAGGCTCAATGACCTCGTGCCCGGTTCCCGCGTCGAAGGACGGCTCGAAGTGGAAGGTAAGAATATTTATGAACCGGGAACAAGTGTCACCGAGCTTCGCCGCCGGCTCGGCATGGTTTTTGCTATTCCTGTGCCTCTTCCTCGTTCGGTCTTCGAGAATGTTGCCTTTGGGGCCCGCATGGCCGGGGTCAAGGATGAGAAAGAGCTGAAGCATCTTGTGGTCGATGCTTTGAAGAAAACAGCTCTCTGGGAAGAGGTGATGACCCGGCTGGACTCAAGCGCGCTTAAGTTATCTGGCGGTCAACAGCAGCGGCTGTGCATCGCCCGGGTCCTGGCGCTGAAGCCGAGGTTCATCCTTCTTGATGAGCCAACTTCCGGACTCGACCCGGTATCCACGATGAAAATCGAGGAGACACTCCGTCAGCTAAAAAAAGAGTTTACTATCATCCTCGTCACCAACAACACCAAACAGGCCGCCCGGGTCGCAGACCGGACCGCCTTCTTCCTGAACGGCGAGCTCGTTGAAGTGGACGAAACAGCGAGGATTTTTTCTGCCCCCGCAGACCGGCGGACGAACGATTTCATCAGCGGAAAATTTGGATGAGCGAATAAACATGGGTGTCATCGAAGTCGCGAAGCTATCGGTTTATTACGGCCATTTCCAGGCGCTTAAAAATATCAACCTGGACGTCGAAAAACAGAAGATCACCGCGCTCATCGGTCCCTCTGGGTGTGGCAAAACAACCTTCCTTCGCTCGCTCAACCGGATGAATGACCTTGTCGAAGGGGCTCGTGTCCAGGGCGAGGTTCTGATCGATGGGAAAAATATTTATGCCAAGGACATCGACCTGCTGGAATTGCGGCGGAAAGTGGGCATGGTCTTTCAACGGCCGAACCCCTTCCCGTTGAGCATTTATGACAACGTTATTTATGGGCTTCGTGTCCATGGGGTCCGCGACCGAGCACTCATGCAGGAACGGCTGCGCTGGAGCCTGGAGGCTGTCCACCTGTGGGAAGAGGTAAAAGACGGCCTTGACCGGAGCGCCCTTTGCCTTTCCGGGGAGCAGCAGCAGCGGTTGTGCATTGCCCGATTGATCGCCGTTGAGCCAGAAATCCTGCTCATGGATGAGCCCTGCTCGGCCCTGGATATGGCCGCTACAGAAAGAATCGAAGACTTGATGCGCGAGCTGAAGAAGAAATATACCATCGTCATTGTTACCCACAATATGCAGCAAGCAGCGCGCGTCTCGGATTTCACGGGCTATTTTTTGCTCGGTGAGCTGGTCGAATTCGGGGAAACTGTTCAAGTCTTCACCGCCCCCCGCGACCAGCGGACAGAAGACTATATCACCGGTCGTTATGGATAAACTCATAGCAAAGTTTTAGCCACCGTGTTAAACTTAACAGCGAAACGGCGCTTTCGTAGAGCATGGAGAAATGGCATGAGTAAAAGATGGCTCTTAATTAGTCTCGTCAGTCTATCTTTTCTTTCGGCTTGCGTGATTGTGGTCGAGCGCACTCCCTGGGAAAGCGAGCGGCGGATGCTCCGCGCCACTTTCGAGAAAACCTTGGCCATAAATCAAGGAGATGAGATATCGCTGGAGAATGCCAGAGGCAGGGTTGAAATCCTGGGCTGGGACGAGGAGAAACTCGAGGTTCGGGCTGAGGAGGGGGAAGGGACCTATCGGCCCCGCGGGATTCAAATCTCCTCCTGGAGGGAACCTGATCTCGAAATCGAGGTCAAGAGGCTGGATGGAGAAATCAGGATCAGAACCAGTCCCGCCCTCCAAAAGGACGAACGCCGCTCGGTCAATTATTTTCTCCGGGTCCCTCGCTCCGTCCATCTTCGGCATCTTCGTAACGGGTTTGGTAATATCCGCATCGCGGATGTCTACGGAAGCATGACCATCGAAGCTGAAGAGGGCGATATCCAGGTCGAAAATTTTTCCGGTTCCCTGGAAATCCAGGTTGGGGAGGGAGATATCGAGGCTGAAGTTCTCGATATTCGACCGGAGGATGAAATCCGGCTATCTTCCCAGACTGGGCACATTCGTCTCTACCTTGAGCCAGAGGCTGAAGTTCGTCTGGAGGCCACTGCCCCAGAAGGAAACGTGGTCAGCGATTTTGATTTAAATCGGCCAGAGGAACCAGGGCCGAGGGCCATTGTTTCCTTGCGTGCCTCTCATGGAGATATATGGGTCAAAAAGGGAAAAGAATAGAAATAAAGAGACGGAGGACTTGAGATGGAAGAAAACGAGATAGAAGAAAGCAAAGAGAGCCGAAAAGTCGTTCAGACAGGCCTCGGTATCCTCCTTATTCTTGTTGTCGCTGCAGTGCTTTTTTATTTGCTGATTTATAAGAAATCGGGAGAGAAGAAGGTTGAGTCGGCTGAGACCCCACCTGTGGTCGTCGAGGAGCCTCCTCTTGCCGAGGAAAAGCAGGCTCCGTCTCTCCTCCCTGTCGGGCTTGACCAGAGTGATGACCTGGTGCGCCAGCTGGCGAAGGAACTCTCGTCCCATCCGAAAATAGAGCTCTGGCTGAAAAGCAAGGACCTCATCCGGCGTCTCACCGCCGCCGTCGACAACGTTGCCAACGGGCTGAGTCCGAGGGCTCACATAGATTTTTTTACGCCCCCCGGAGATTTCAGGGTCATCGAGAGGGGCGGTTTTTTTTATGCCGACCCCAAAGGATATAGTCGTTATGATGCTGCGGTGGATGTTTTCGTCTCGCTTGACAGCAAGAAAAGCGCCCAGCTTTTTCGGAGCCTCAAGCCCCTATTTCAGGAAGCGTATCGGGACCTCGGCTATCCGAATCAGGATTTTGAGGACACGCTTTTCCGGGCCATCGATGAACTGCTGCGCACCCCGCTTGTCGAGGGCGATATTCGACTGGAGAAAGCGGTCCTGAATTACATTATGGTTGACCCCGTACTAGAGGGATTAAGCGATGCTCAAAAGCATCTCCTCCGTATGGGGCCGGAGAATGTCGGAGCCGTTCAGGCCAAGCTGAGGGAAATAGCGACCGCCCTGGGGATTTCAGATTCTCGACTCCCCCGGCAGCGAGTTCATCGTGCCCTGAGCTGAGAGATAAAGGCAAGGACACTCAAACGAGCGATTTTTCCTTTTCTGAGGAACCTGTTTTTGGATTCCAGCAAAAGGGTTTATCCAGGTTGAAATCAGGGACAAGGCGAGCCTCACTGCCGCTCATTTCTGCCTGGACAAATATTTCTTCGAACCCCAGTTCTACGGTCCTGTGGATGACTTTTTGATATTCTTCTGAGCTGAGCGTTCTCTTCAATTCTTCGGGCGCTTGAAAGCAAGGGTAAAATTGACTCATCAAACTCAGACACACACGGGTGGATAGGTTTTCTGCTACCCAGCCCAGGACGCGCAGGGAATCCTCGGACCAGCCGGGCAGGATGAGATGCCTGATGATGAGGCCGGAGACAGCCATTCCCTTCTCGTTCAAGAGGAGAGCCCGTTTTTGACGGAACATTTCCTGGATGGCTCTGCTGGCATGTTCGAAATAGTCAGGGGCTGAGGAGTATCTGGCTGCAGGTTCAGCCGAAAAATATTTCAAGTCAGGCAGGTAAATATCAATGATTCCTTCCAGATGCCGGAGGACTTCGGCTTTTTCGTATCCATTCGAGTTATAAACAATCGGAATGGTCAATCCCCGCTCGAGAGCCAAGCCAAGCGCCCTGAGAATGGGCAAAAGGAGGTGAGTTGGGGAAACAAGGTTGATGTTCCATGCGCCTTCCGACTGGAGGCGGAGCATCATCCCAGCCAGCTCTTCGTCGCATACGATTCTTCCGTGGCCGAGCCAGCTCAGTTGGTAGTTCTGACAGAAACAACACTTGAGGTTGCATCCAGTGAAGAAAATTGTGCCGGAGCCGGGGACTGCCTGGTTCTGACCTTGGCTTGCGTCCGTACAGTCACTTGTACCGCTGATGACAGGTTCCTCCCCATAGTGAAGAAGAGCGTGGGAGACAGCGGCGGAGCTTCCGCTCTGGCAGAATCCTTTTTCTCTGCTCAGCCGGTTGACTCCGCATTCGCGGGGGCAAAGACGGCAGGAATTTTCGTGGGTAGATAGATTTTGGAGTGCTAATTTGACTTTTTGAATTTTGGCCTGGGTATCCATAACCTTTTCTATTTTAGCATAGCTTTTCGTCAGAACGTCTTCGCTTTAAGCTCCCCGAAATTTGCCGATAGAATCACCCGACGGGTCCTGTCGCGGTTCACCCCCGGCGCCCCTTCGCGATCGATCTTGTTTATTTTCAACCATA